>JAEEGI010011259.1_pt1 | contig 19310 bp, 14 predicted proteins | sample 8958751 | NCBI WGS metagenome assembly JAEEGI01 (sample SAMN16246545, study PRJNA631951) | gut metagenome | biome: gut microbiome; feature: rumen; material: KS-attached | host: Bos | place: Iran: Karaj | collected 2018-10 | reverse complement strand
GCCGCGCCCCCGCGTCCGGTTCCGGCTTCGCCGGCCCCGGCCCACACGCCATCGCCCGGCTTCGCGCCATCGCCCGTGGCCGCCCTCCAGGTCGGCCAGCGGGTCGAGCACGACCGCTTCGGCTACGGCACCATCCTCTCGCTGGAAGGCGACGGACCCAACCGCAAAGCGGTTGTTTCCTTCGACGCCAGCGGGCAGAAAACACTTTTGTTGAAATTTGCTAAACTCCGCATAGTTTAGACGATTGCATTAAAATTGACTGGCATATGTTTTGCAATTATACGCTCGAAGTTTTTCATAGTTTAAGTTTAAGTTTAGGTTAGTAGACGGGTCGGGCGCCGGTAGCACCCGGCCCGTCGAATTGTATTGATATGAAACACTTTCTTCTCCGTCTGACCCTGGTCTGCGCCGCCTGGCTGCTGACCGCGGCACCCCGGCTGGGGGCGCAACCCGCCCAAAATCTCCTGTCCCCGCAAGACTATCTCGGATTCGAACTCGACGCCCGGATGGCCGACTGGGGCGACATCCTCTCCTATGCGGACTACCTGGCCACCCACTCCGACCGCGTGAGCGTCAAACGCTTCGGCCGGACCTATGAGCGCCGTCCCTTCATCCAGGTCGCCATCACCTCCCCGGCCAACCAGAACCGGCTGGAGGAAATCCGCCGGGAACATCTGAAAGTCACGGATGCTTCCGTCTCAGGGACCCTCGACCTCGCGAAGATGCCGCTGGTCATCGACCTGCGCGGCACCATCCACGGCAATGAGATTTCCGGCGCCCAGGGCCTGCTCTCCCTGATGTATTACTACGCCGCCTCCGAAGACCCGGCCGTCACGGAGATGCTCGAGCAGACCGTCCTGCTGGTGGTCCCGGCCCAGAATCCCGACGGCATGAGCCGCTTCGCGATGTGGGTCAACGGCAATGCGAGCCTCCACCCGTTCCTCGACAACCAGGCCCGCGAATACCACGAGCCGAGCCCCTCTTCCCGGGCCAACCATTACTGGATGGACACCAACCGCGACTGGCTTACCGCCCAGTATCCCGAAGGGAAGAATCTGGTGACGATGTATGAATACTGGATGCCGAACGTCTTGCTCGACCTCCACGAGATGGGCAGCTCGCGCAGCGGCCTGTATTATTTCAGCCCGGGCGACCCGAACCGCACCTTCGCCTACGTTCCGCAGCGGAATCAGGACCTGACCCTGGAGATCAGCCACTTTACCCGGCGCGCCCTCGATTCGATCGGCATCCCCTACTTCACGGGCCGCGGCTACGATGACTACTTCATCGGGAAAGGCGCGTGCTACGGCGACATCCAGGGTTCCGTCTGCATCCTCCACGAGCTGGCCTCCACCCGCGGCCACATCCGCGATTATGGCGACAAGGGCATCCATACCTTCGGAGAGACGGTGCAATGGCAATACAATAGCGCCATCGCCGTCGTCGATGGCGCCACCGCGATTGCGCAGGAGCTGAAGGAATACCAACGCGATTTCTTCCACGACGCCGCCCGGGCCGCCGCCGCCGATCCGGTGAAAGGCTATGTGTTCGACGCGCGGGGCAACCGGGGTCTGGCTTTCCTGTTCCTCGAGAACCTGCGTCTCCACGAAATCGAGGTTTACCCCGTGGCCGGGCAGGAAGGGAGCTATTTCGTTCCCTTCCGGCAGAAGCATTATTACAAGATCAAAGGCATCTTCGAAGACATTACGGAATTCCAGGACAGCCATTTCTACGACATCTCCACCTGGTCGCCCACGCGCGCCTGGAACCTGAATGTCCGGACCGTGACGGAAGAACCCGCCCTCGGCGCGGGCATCGGAAAGCCGGTCCTGCCGCAAGGCCAGGGCCCGGCAGCCCCTTCGACCGTCGGCTATACCTTCCAGCCTGACGAGTTCTACACGCCCCGCCTGGTCGCCGAACTCCAGCGGCGCGGCGTCACCGTCCAGGTCGACCCGGCCACAGGCACCTTCTTCGTGCCGGCCGGAGAAAAGCCGGCCGACGGGGAAGACCTCTGCGCCCTGCTGACCACGCTGGCTGGCCAATACGCGGTTGACGTAACGGCCCGTCCGGAGACGGTGAAGAAACGCAATCGCCAGCCGGAACCCGGCTGGAAGCCCGTCCGCCAGCCCCGGACGGCCCTGATCACCGATCTCGGCGGTTCGAGCCAGCAAGGATCCATCTGGCACATGCTCGACGAGCATTTCGCCATGAATCACTCGCTCGTGGACTTCCGCACGTTTACCGGCCGCAACTTCGACATCAACCGGTATGACGCCCTGATCTTCGCTGGCCCCGTCCAGATGGACGGAACCAATCCGGAGGCCTGGAAGAGGCTGAAAGCCTGGGTGGAAGCCGGAGGTACGCTGATCCTGCTGGGTCCGGCGCACACCGTATCGGGCACCATCGGTTCCGACAGCATCTCCTCCCAGAACGGAAGCGGTGTCAGCGGCCTGGTGCTCAACGCCGAGTTCGCGGCCGAAAGCCCGCTGTTCTGGGGCTACCGCCAGCGCGATATCGATATCTTCAAAGGGAACGCCCAGGTCTGGAAAGTGGCCGACGACGCGCAGGTCGTGCTGCGTTACAGCGCCGACCCCTATCGTTCAGGCTACGTGACCGATGAAAACCTCGCCAAGTTCAAAGGAGCGCCCGTTGCCGCCCTCAAGCACGCGGGCAAGGGATGCATCCTGTATATCCAGGAAGACCTCACCTACCGGGGCTACTGGCTCGGAACCCATCACATCCTGACCAACGCCCTGCTGTTCGGCAACCTGCTCTAAACGGTGCTATTTCGGCAGATGGAAAGCGACGCTCAGCTCCCGCAGCTGGGCGTCGCTCATTCCTTCGGGCTCGAAGCCCATTCCCTTGGCGGCCAGATAGATCTGGGCCGCCTTGTTGAGCACGTCGACCTGGTCGAAAGCATCGATGATGTCGACGTCCACGGCGAAGACGCCGTGTTTTTCCCACATTACCACGTCGTAGCCGTCGGCCAGCGTACGGAGGGTGGCTTCGGCCAGTTCCACGCTGGAAGGGAGCATATAGGGGACGATGCCCAGGCCACGGGGGCAGAAGGCCTTGGTCTCGGGAATCATCGACCAGAGCATCCGCGTGGCGGCGTCTTTTTCGAGCCAGGGCCGGCCGTGGGTCAGCGCGACCAATTCGATGGGGTGCGTATGGAGGGATGCGCGGTACGGGCTGCCGGTGGCGATCAGCCAGTCGTGGACCGCCAGGTGGGACGGCAGTTCGGAGGTCGGCGTCACAGGCGCGTCGGCGACGATTTCGTAGGAGTCGCCGGCGGGCAGGATGCGGATGAGGGAGCCGTTGGCCATAGGGTCGCGGGCCAGGTCACGCATGCGGCGGCCGGTGCCTTTGCAGTAGAACCAGCAGCCCGCCAGGCGCGGGAGGGTCAGGCCTAAGGGCTGCGCCGGGCTGATGGCCGGCAAGGCCCGCAGGGCATCATCCACGAGTTCCGTGACGTTGACCGTGATGTTTCCGCCATTCCGTTCGGCCCATCCCTTCTGCCAAAGATATCCGGCCACTTCGGCCACCTTGTCGATTTCGGCCTTCAGGGCCGGTCTATTCATCAAAACGCTATTCATAAATATTCATCGCTACGCTTCGCTCTGTTTTTAGTCTCGCTCCCAAAAAAAAGGTCACTCGCCTAAAAACACCCGCTACGCTACGCTTAAGATTCCCTATTATGTCGCTTCGCTCTGGTTTTCGTCTCGCTCCCGAAAAAAAGGTCACTCGCCGAAAACCACCCGCTCCGCTTATTATTAGATCAATTGAGGAAGGAAGGTGCTGAAGATCAGGACGGCGAGGCCGATGAGGAGGACGAGGACCGTCTTTCGGGAGGCGCCTTTCCATTCTTTGAGGAGGATGCCCCAGACGTTGCTGAAGACGACGTTGAGGGCCATCAGGATGCACCAGCTGAAGGTGATCAGCACCGGGTAGCCGGCGAGGAAGCCCTTGCCGAGGCTCAGGCCGAAAAACTGGCTGTACCAGAGGAGACCGGCCAGGCAGCAGAACAGCAGGTTGTGCACCCAGAGGGACTTCTGGCGGTAATCGCCCCAGGTCTTGTTGCGGGCATTCTGGAACAGGCAGTAGCCGGCATTGGTCAGGAAGCCGCCGAAGGTCACGAGCATCGTGGCCGGAAGTGTCTGGAAGATAGGGCGGGTTCCGGGCAGGAACAGGTCCTGGCCGAAGTTCAGGCCGATGTTGAAGCATGCGCTCATGAAACCGGCCAGCAGCGCCACCGCGATGCCCTTGCCGAAATTGAAGTCCTTGACCGCTTTCTTCTTCTCCGCTTCGGGCTGCGCCGCCGCCTTCATGGCGCCGGCCACGCCGATGATGGCGATGCCCACGAGCGTCACGACCACGCCGATGATGACGGCGCTGGTCAGGTCACCGGCGTGACCGGTGAAGACCGGGCCCAGGATGGCGCCCAGGGCCGAACAGGTACCCAGCGCGATGCTCTGGCCCAGCGCCACACCGAGATAGCGCATGCTCAGGCCGAACGTGAGGCCGCCGACGCCCCAGAGGGCGCCGAAGAGAATGGTCAGCCAGGTAGCCTTGGGATTCGCACCCATCAGGCCGAGCAGATCACCGAAGCTGCCGCCGGTGCCCGACACCGACAGGATGGCGCCGACCAACGGGAAGACCAGCCAGGCGAAAACACCCTGGATGAGCCAGTAGCTCTCCCAGCTCCAGGCCTTGATCTTGTTGATCGGGACGTAGCTGCTGCTCTGGCAGAACGCCCCGATGGCGATGATGAGCAAACCCAGGACTAGCATCGCTTCGCAGTTACTTCGTTTTCATACCGTTCAATCTCCGGAATGAAGGCCTCGCCCACGGGCACGCCGTTCTTGAGATTGAAATAATCGAACACGGCGCCGAAAGGCAGCGTCTTCGCCTCTTCCAGCAGCGCCAGGCGCTGGAAGCCCTTGCCCGCGTCTTCGTATTCGCGCAGTTTCGCCAGCGGCTCGAGCAGGGCGCTCAGCAGGCACTTCTGCGTGGCGCGCGAACCGATCACATACGCGCCGATCCGGTTGATCGAGGCGTCGAAATAGTCGAGTCCGATGTGGGCGCGGTGCAGGGCGCCGGCGCGGACGATCTCCTTGAACAGGTCGAGCGTGGGATCGTTCATAATCGTCACGTGGTCGGAGTCCCAGCGCACCGGCCGGCTGACGTGGAGCATCAGTTCCGGGACGAAGAGCAGCAGGGACGCGACCTTGTCGGAGACGTTCTCCGTCGGCTCGTAATGGCCCGTGTCGAGCGTATAGATGACCTTGCGCGAGGCGCAGTATCCTTCGAAGAAATCCATCGACCCGACGGTATAGCTTTCCAGCCCGATGCCGAAGAGTTTCGCTTCGACGCAGGACTTCATATCGGGCAGCTTTTCCGCCAGAATCTCGTCGAGCGCGGCGGCCAGCAGTTCGCGGTAGCGGTAACGCTCCACGGTGAGATCCTTCGATCCGTCGTGGACCCAGATGTTCATGATGCAGGGATCGCCCTGTGCCTTGCCCATCGCGTCGGCGATGCGGCGGCATCGTTTGGTATGCTCGATCCAGAACGCCCGGATGGCCGGATCGGGGTTGGCCAGCGACAGGTCGCCGCTCTTGGGATGGCCGAACGACGTGGAGTTGAAATCGAGTTTCATCCCGTTCTCCTTCGCCCACTGGATCCAACTCTCGAAATAGCGGACGTCCACCTGGTCGCGGTCCACGAATTTTCCGCCGAAATCGCCGTAGATTTCGTGCAGATTGAGGCGGTGGTTGCCGGCGATGAGGCTTTTGGCGAAGAGCACGTCGGCGCGCACCTCGTCGATGTTGCGGGCCCGGCCCGGATAGTTGCCGGTGGTCTGGATGCCGCCGGACAGGCCGGCCGCGCTCTCGAAGCCGATGACGTCGTCGGTCTGCCAGCAATGCAGGGAAATGGGCGTCTGCTCCAGGATGGCGATGGCTTTGTCGGTGTCCACGCCCAGGGCGGCATAGCGCTCGCGGGCGTAGGCGTAACTGCTGAGAATATCGGATTCTTTCATACCAAAGAGATTAGATCGGATTACAATTCAATGTCAAGGACCTGTTTACCGGGGACATAGGGGATGAAATGGCTGCCGCCGCGGCCGGTGCAGCGGATGGTCAGGTCGTACTCCGCTTCCCGGAAACGCCGGTGCACCCGGTACGTTCCGTAGCGCAGTGGCAGGCAGGGTTCGACGAGCAGCCCGTCGAACTGCGGCTTGATGCCGAGAATGAATTCGCTGACCGCCTTCCAGGTCCAGGCGGCCGTGCCGGTGAGCCAGCTGTTCTTCCCTTCGCCGGGGCGGAAGGCGTCCTTTCCGGCCACCATCTGGCAGAACACATACGGTTCCACCTTGCGCAGGGCCTGGTCCTTGCCGAAGGCCGGGGTAATCTGGCAATAGTGGCGCCAGGCATCCTCCCGGCGACCGGCCATAGCCTCGCCGATGATGACCCACGGGTTATTGTGGCAGAAGATGCCGGCATTTTCCTTATAGCCCTGCGGATAGGAGCTGATCTCGCCGTATTCCTTCAGGTAGCGCGTATAGGCCGGCGTGTTGAGCACCAGACCGTGCTCGCACTCCAGATAACGCACGGCCGAATCGAGGGCCTTGTCGCAGAGTCCTTCCGCCGCCCCGATGCGGGCCATGGTGCACCAGCCCTGGCTTTCGATGAAGATCTTGCCTTCCTCGTTCTCGTGCGAGCCGATCTTGTTGCCGTAGAAGTCGTACGCCCGCAGGAACCATTCGCCGTCCCAGCCGTATTGCCGGACCGCGGCTTCCATCGCCGCCACGGCAGTCCGCACGCTTTCGACATAGGCCGGATCGGCCGCCACGCGGGGATGGGCCAGCAGTTCGGCGAAGTCGCGGCCTTCGGCCACGAAGAGGCCGGCGATCATCAGCGATTCGGCCTGGCTGCCCTCCGTCTTGTTCTCCGTGGTCTGGAACGACTCGTCTGGGTTGTCGGAGAAGCAGTTCAGGTTGAGGCAGTCGTTCCAGTCGGCGCGGCCGATGAGCGGCAGGCCGTGCGGCCCGAGGTTGTCGGTCACGTGGCGGAAACTGATCTTGAGATGCTCCAGCAACGGGACTTCGGTACCCGGCCGGTTATCGAACGGCACGGGCTCCTGCAGAATGCTGAAATCGCCCGTCTCGCGGATGTAGGCCACCGTGCCGAAAATGAGCCAGAGCGGATCGTCGTTGAATCCGCCGCCGATGTCGTTGTTGCCGCGCTTGGTGAGAGGCTGGTACTGGTGGTAGCAGCCGCCGTCGGGGAACTGCGTGGCGGCAATGTCGAGAATGCGCTCCCGGGCGCGTTCCGGAATCAGGTGGACGATGCCGGCCAGGTCCTGGTTGGAGTCGCGGAAGCCCATGCCCCGCCCGATGCCGCTCTCGAAATAACTGGCGCTGCGGCTCATGAAGAATGTGATCATGCACTGGTACTGGTTCCACACGTTGACGGTCCGGTCGAGTTCGGGCACGGCGGAAGCCACGGTAAAGCGGCTCAAAAGGTCATCCCAGAAGGCACGCAGTTCCGCAAAGGCGGCATCCACCTGCGCACCCGTGGCATAAGCCTGCATCATCGCCCGGGCGGGCGCCTTGTTGATGACGGCGGGCGCCGTGAATTTGGCCTCGGGCGGATTCTCCACATAGCCGAGCACGAAGACCAACTCTTCGGACTGGCCGGGATCGAGCGTCAGGTCGAAGCGCGGCGCGGCGACCGGGCTCCAGCCGTGGGCTACGGACTGGCCCGATGTGCCGGCCAGCACCTGCTGCGGCGCGTCGAACCCGTTGTACATCCCGATAAAGGTTTCGCGGTCCGTGTCGAAGCCGTCGAAGGGACGGTTGACACCGTAGAAGGCATAATGGTCGCGGCGTTCGCGGTATTCCGTCTTGTGGTACAGGGCGTCGGGCTCCACTTCCACCTCGCCGGTCGAGAGATTGCGCTGGAAGTTCTCCATATCGGTCGACGCGTTCCACAGGCACCATTCCAGGAAAGCATACAGCTGGAAGGTTTTCTTTTCCGGGGCGGTGTTCGTCAGGCGGACCCGATGGATTTCGCAGCGATGGCCCAGCGGGACGAAGAAAAGCACGTCGGCCCGCAGGCCGGCTTTCTCGCCCACCACGCGGGTATAGCCCATGCCGTGCCGGCATTCGTAGAAATCCAGGGGCGTCCGGCAGGGTTTCCAGCCGGGGTTCCAGACCTGGTCGCCGTCCTTGATATAGAAATACCGGCCGCCGGCGTCCATCGGCACGCCGTTGTAGCGGTAGCGGAGGATGCGCCGGAACTTGGCGTCGCGGCAGAAGCAGTAGCCGCCTGCGGTGTTGGAAATCAGGGAAAAGAAATCCCGGGTGCCCATATAGTTGATCCAGGGCCAGGGGGTGTCGGGGCGGGTGATCACATACTCCCGCGACGCGTCGTCAAAATGTCCGAAAGTCATCATTCCGGTCGGTTATTCGTCAGTATTTGTAATTGATTTTCTGCAGGGCGGCATCGGCCGAAGAGTCTCCCACCAGGAGCTCATAGTTGCCCCGGCAAGGCGCCATATCCTGCCGGGCCGCATCCCACCAGCAGAAGGTGTCGGGGGTAAGCGGGAACTGGACCTGCGCCGTTTCACCGGCGGCAAGTTCCACGCGCTGGAAGCCGCGGAGCGTCTTGAGCGGGCCTTCCGCATCGTCGGGCCGGCGGACATAGAGCTGGACCACCGCCGTTCCGGCGCAGGAGCCGGTGTTGGTCACAGAAACGGTCAGGCGCTTTCCTTTCGCCTTCGGTTCGCCGAAGGCGAAGGAAGTATAGCTCAGGCCATAGCCGAACGGATACAGTGGCTCGCCGCGGAAATAGCGGTAGGTGTGGCCTTCCATCTGGTAGTCTTCCACCTCGGGAAGCTGCTCCACGTTCTTGTAGAAAGTCACCGGGAGTTTGCCGGAAGGATTGACGTCGCCGAAAAGCACGTCGGCGATGGCCGTACCGCCGTCCTGCCCGGGATACCAGGCCTGGAGGATGGCGTCACAGGTCTCCGTTTCCGGCACCAGGCCGATGGCGGAGCCGGAGAAGTTCACCAGCACCACCTGCTTGCCGGCTTCGTGCAGGATGCCGAGCAGCCGGCGCTGCACTTCGGGCAGCTCGATGTCGGTGCGGTCGCCGCCGGCGAAGCCCGGCACGGCGACCGGCATCTCCTCCCCTTCCAGGCGCGGCGAAATGCCGCCGGCGAATACCACGACATCCACGCCGTCCAGTTTCCGGAGCACGTCGGCCGGGTCCAGGGATACCGGATCCACCAGGTCGCAAGCCCGGTCATAGACCAGGTCGGGCACCCGCGTGCGGAACGCATCGAGCAGCGTCACCGTGGATTTGGGAATCGGATTGTAGTTGCCCCACTGCATCGCCGCGTCATCGGCATTCGGGCCGATGAGGGCGATCTTTTGCCCGGCCTTCAGCGGCAGAATGCCGCGGTTGTGCAGCAGCACCATCGATTCACGCGCGATCGACAGCGAGAGGGCGCGATGTTCAGGCCCTTCCACGATGGCCGGATCCAGGTCGTCCCACGGGGACGCCCCGTCCATCTCGCCCAAGCGGAAACGCTCGGTGAGCGCCCGGAGCAGGTTCCGGTCGAGGTATTCTTCTTTCAGCAGGCCTGAAGCGACGGCTTCGGGAATGCTGCGGTACGAAGAGCCGCACTCCACGTCCACGCCGTTTTCAACGGCCGCGGCCGCGGCGGCCGCCTCGGTGGGCACATACCCGTGCCGGCCTTCCACGAAGAAATCGGGAATGGCCCAGCAATCGGAGACGACCATACCTGCATATTTCCATTCGCCCCGCAAGATGTCTTTCACCAGATAGTCGGACGCGGCGCAAGGCTTGCCACGGAAGCGGTTGTAGGCCGTCATCACTTCTTTCACGCCGGCTTTGGTCACCAGATCCTTGAAGGCCGGCAGATAGGTCTCCCGCAGGTCGCGTTCGCTGACCTGGGCGTCGAACTGATGCCGGTTGCTCTCCAGGCCCGAATGCACGGCGAAGTGCTTGGCGCAGGCGTGGGCTTTCAGCACGGGCGCCTTGGGATCGCCCTGCAGGCCGCGCACGACCGCCATGCCCAGCTGGCCGGTGAGATACGGGTCTTCGCCGTAGGTTTCCATCCCGCGGCCCCAGCGCGGGTCGCGGAAAATGTTGATGTTGGGCGTCCAGAACGTAAGCCCCTGATACTGCCCCACCGCGCCCGATTCGCGGGCTTCGCGGTTCTTGACCCGGGCCTCGTCGGAAACGGCCGTGAACACGGCTTCGATCTTTTCCGTATCGAACGAGGCGGCCATGCCGATGGGCTGCGGGAATACGGTGGCGCTGCCGTTGCGGGCTACGCCGTGCAGCGCTTCGTTCCACCAGTTGTAGGCGGGGATGCCGAGCCGCGGGATGGCCTGGGATTCATACTGGACCAGGGCCGTCTTCTCCTCGAGCGTCAGCTTCGAGAGCAGGTCGGCCGCCCGCACTTCGGCAGGCAGGGTCTTGTCGAGATAGGAAACTTCCTTGGGGGTGTTGCAGGCCGGCAGCAGCGCCAGCGGCAGCAGGAGCAGGAACAGACGTTTCATGGCAGTTTGGTATGGATGCGACGGTTGGATGGTAACAGGGAATTGGTGCGGTTGCCCAGGTTCTTGACAAAGCCCAGGCCGAGCCCTTCGAAGGTAAGCAGCAGATAGCCCCGGGGCGCGTCGGGGAGCACGAGCGCTTCTTTCGACAGGAAGCGCAGGGCTTCCTCCCGCGAGACGGGATATTCTTCATATGCCAGGCCTTCCACAGGCGCGCGACGGACGGCCAGGGCGAAATCGGCTTCCGGAACGAGGTCGCGGCCCTTGCGCGTGGCCACGGCCGTGCCGGAAGCGATGACCTTCAGCCGCTTCTCCAGCGTCTGGAGCGCGGCGGCCAGGGGTTCGTCCACCTGTTTGAGGAGCTCTTTTCGTTCGACCAGCGGCATAGGATCAGGGTTTATGGACCAGGGCGGCGAAGAAACCTTCGCCCCGTTCTTCTCCGGGATAGAAATGGCGCTGCGACAGGCACGCGGCGTCGAAGGAACCGCAGAGCCAGTCCACGTTCTCCTCGTTTTCGAAAGGATTGAACGTGCAGGTGGAATAGACCAGGAAGCCGCCGGGGCGCAGCGAAGGCCACACGTCGGCCAGGATCCGCCGCTGGCGCGCAGCGCAGAGGCGGACGGTGTCGGGCGACCACTCCGCCACGGCCCGGGGATCCTTGCGGAACATGCCTTCGCCCGAGCAGGGAGCGTCGACCAGGACGAAATCGAAGAAATCTTTCAGGGCCGTGAAGGCGGCCGGGTCGGAGGACGTGACGGCCACGTTGGAACAGCCCCAGCGGGCGACGTTTTCGGCCAGCACCGTGGCCCGCGTGGGCACCACTTCATTGGCGACCAGCAGCGAGGAAGGGTCGAGATGCGAAAGCAGCTGGGTGGTCTTGCCGCCCGGCGCCGCACACAGGTCGAGCACGCGGAGGCCGCCGCGGCCGCCCACTTCCCGGACGGCCTGCTCGAACAGGCTCCCCACATACATCGAAGAGGCCTCCTGCACATAATAGGCGCCGGCGTGGAACAGCGGGTCGAAGGTGAAGGAAGGCCGGTCGTTCAGATAGAAACCTTCCTCGGGCGCCCACCCGACCGGATCGCCGGCCAGGGGCCCGAAATGGTCACGCAAGGCGGCGATCGTCATCTTGAACGGATTGACGCGCACCGAAACCGCCGGCTCGCTGGCCAGGGCGGAAAGCACCTTCTCCGCGCGGTCGGCGCCGAGTCTTTCCGTCAAACCGTTGACAAATTCCGGAGGAAACATTATTTTTGTGACCGCATTTGTCACAAAGATAGCAAAAAATGCAGAACGTTTATTTCGAGCGGGAACGCGTCGCGGTCGATGACGCGAGTTTCGCGGAATTCTGCGCCCGGTTCCGGGAAATCCCGGCCGGCGGCGGCCTCGTCCGCAACAAGGAAGGCAAATACCTCCTCATCTGCCGTCACCAGCTCTGGGACCTGCCCAAAGGCAAGCAGGAGCCCGATGAAAGCATCGAAACCTGCGCCCTGCGCGAGGTCGAGGAAGAGACCGGCCTGAAGAACCTGCGCCTGGGCGAACTCATCTGCGTCACCCACCACACCTACCGGGTGTTCGGCGAAGACTGCCTCAAGCATACCTGGTGGTTCCGGATGTACGACGACGCGGAAGAATCGCTCGTCCCGCAGGAGGAAGAGGACATCACCGCCGCCCGCTGGGTAGAAAAAGAGTGCCTCCCGGAATACCTGGAAGGCACTTATCCCTCGATTCGCGAAGTGTTTATTTCCGCAGGTCTGTTATGATGGTGTCGTCCCCGAAAATGGCGGGGTCGATGATGAAGAACGTGGCGGACCAGGCTTCCGGTTTTTCCTGGATGTCCGTCAGCGTAATCGTGTAGGTCTCGTACAGCACCACGGCCGTACGGTCGGCGGCTTTGCTCACCTTGATTTCCTTGAGGAACGACACGTCGTTGTTCTCGATCACCATCTCGTCGCTGCCGGGCGAGTAGATCCAGCGGTCCTTGCCGTTGCAGTAGACCTGCATCCAATCCGTTTCCAGCCGGTAGGACTCGTCCTGGACATAGCCCTTGCCTTCGGCGACCGTCTTGCCGGTCGTGTTGTCGACCATCTTGAACTGGCAGGAGAAGCGCTGCTGCGCACCGGCTGCGGTGCAGAGCAGGATCGTAAGCAGAAGAATCACCCGTTTCATAGCACGTTCTATTTTAGATGTGATTGAGTGATTCCAAAATTCGGTCCAAAGTGTCGAGATCGGTCACCAAAACGCTGCGGGCCTTGCTTCCTTCCTGCGGACCGACGATGCCGGCGGCCTCCAGCTGATCCATGATGCGGCCTGCGCGGGCATAGCCCACGTTGAGCTTGCGCTGCAGCATCGAGGTGGAACCCTGCTGGTATTGCACCACCATTTTCGCGCATTCTTCAAAGAGCTGGTCGCGCTTGTGAAGGTCCACATCGCCCACGCCGGCGTCTTCTTCATTCGGATCCACGTATTCGGGCAGTTCGAACGGCCCGCCGTAGCCGCGCTGGTCGCTGATGAATTTCACCAGGGAGATGATCTCGGGCGTATCGACCAGGGCGCACTGCACGCGGGTCAGGTCGTGGCCCGGATAGACCACGAGCATATCGCCGCGGCCGATCAGGCGGTTGGCGCCCGGGGCGTCGATGATGACCTTGGAGTCGGTACCGGTGTTGACCTTGAAGGCCACGCGGGAGTTGAAGTTGGCCTTGATGGAGCCGGTGATGATGTTGACCGTCGGGCGCTGGGTCGCGATGATCAGGTGGATGCCCACGGCACGGGCCTTCTGGGCCAGGCGGGCGATCGGGTTCTCGATCTCCCGGCCGGCCGTCATCAGCAGGTCGCCGAACTCGTCGATGATCACCACGATGTACGGCAGGAACTTGTGGCCGTTGACGGGATTGAGCTTCCGGCTGAGGAATTTCTCGTTGTATTCCTTGATCTGCCGCACGTCGGCCTTCTTGAGCAGGTCGTAGCGGGCGTCCATCTCGATGCAGAGCGAGTTGAGGGTGTAGACCACCTTCTTGGTGTCGGTGATGATGGCCTCGTCGCCGTCGGGCAGCATGGCCAGGTAATGCTTCTCCAGCCTTTCGTATAGCGAGAACTCCACCTTCTTGGGATCGACCAGCACGAGTTTCATCTCGGCCGGATGCTTCGAATACAGGAGCGAGGTGATCATCACGTTCAGGCCCACGGATTTGCCCTGGCCCGTCGCACCGGCGACCAGCAGGTGCGGCATCTTGGCCAGGTCGAGGAAGAACGGTTCGTTGGTCACGGTAATGCCGATGGCCATCGGGAGTTCCATCTTCTTGGACGCTTCCTGGAACTGCTGGCAGCCCAACACGGATTTGAGCGCCACGACGCTCGGCTTGACGTTGGCCACCTCGATACCCACGGAATCGAGCAGCGTCACGACGCGGACGCCCTTGGCGCCCAGCGAGATGGCGATATCTTCCTCCAGGTTGCGCACCTGGGAGACCTTGATGCCGTCGGCGAGCTGGATCTTGTAGAGGGTGACCGTCGGGCCCATCTTGGCCGTAATTCCCTTGACCTGGATGCGGTAGCTGTTCAGGGCGTTGACGATGCGCTGCTTGTTGTTTTCCAGTTCCTGCCGCGAGACCTCGTACCACATGTCGCGGTAATCGTTGAGGAGCGACATCGGCGGGAGCTTGTATTTCGGGAGGTCGAGACGCGGGTCGTAGCGTTCGCGCCACTCCTCGTCGGAGAGACCGTCGATGATCTCGTTGGCGCTCTTCTCGATGACCAGTTCCACATCGGCCTGGCCGGAATCGGAGACAGGCTGCACGGGCTGCACGGGCGGTTCCTCCTCGACAGGCATCACCGGATCCGCGGTTCCGGTATCGGTAAAGGCGAGCCAGTCGTCGGTCGGATCGATGTCGAGTTCCTCGGCCCCTTCGACCACCAGGCCGGGATCTTCGATCTCTTCGTCGAGTTCCGCATCGAGTTCATCGTCCTCCTCCTCGCCACCCCGATGGGTGATGCCGTAGAGCAGGTCGTCGAACCAGAACGCCACCTTGGGCGTCAGCAGGCAGGCATACAGGAACAGGACCAGCAGCAGGACGCCGCCCATGCCGACCTTGCCCAGCTTGTCGCACATCCACTGGTTGGCATAATGGCCGTAAGAGCCGCCCGCCCCGCTTCCGAGGAGCGAATCGAAGGAAGTGAAGCTGAAGATGTAGGCCAGCAGCACCGAGAAGATCACGGCGCCGAACGCGCACAGCAGGAACACCCGCAGCAGGTTGACTTTCTTGATGTGGAAGCAGTAGACCGTCAGGAAGCCCAGGAAGACGGGGATGGCGAAGGCGCCGAATCCGAACAGCTTCGAGAAGAGCAGGTTGGCCCAGAGATAGCCGATCTTTCCACCGGCATTCTCCGCGGCGGTGCCGAGCGAGAACATCTCGGAATCATACGACAGGCTCTGGTCGGACGTCCAGGTGAAAACGTAGGAAATCAGGGCGACCAGCGTATAGAGGGTGAGCAGGCCGCAGAGGACGCCGAGCACGATCCGGATGATGCGGCGGCGGTCGTCGGTCAAGAGCGGGACGCGCGCCGCGCGCTGCCGCTTCGGGGCGGACGCCGGTTTGCGTTTCGGGCTGGTTTTGGAGCGGGCTTTGGATTTGCTCCCGGATTTTTCCGTGCGTTTTTTGTCGGCCATCGTCTGCTATTTCTTGCGCTTCCAGTTGCGGTTCTTGCGGTTGTTGCCGTAGCCCTGGCCGTTCTGGGCAGCGTTCTGCCCCGGCCGGGCGAAATTGGCGTTCTGGGAAATGGCGCCCAGATGGACGTCGGCGGGCACTTTGAGCTTGCCGTCGGAGAGGCGTTCGATGTCGGCGAAGATCGTCTCTTCGGCCACGTTGTCCTTGTTCCAGATGAGGTATTGCTGGCGCATATACAGGGCCAGCACGCGGATCATCTCCTTCTTGGTGTCGTCTTCCTCGCGGTCGGCGATCAGGGCGATCATATTCTCGATGTTGCGGCCGTAGCAGGCGGCCTTGATGGGCCGCTCGGGCAGACTGATCACGTCGGGACGTTCTTCGAACTGCTGGGGCGTCGGGGCGGGGAACGGCGCGTCGATGTCCAGGTCGAAGCCGCCGATCACGTGGGCGTGGTCCCAGAGCTTATGCTTGTAGTCGTTGAATTCGCGGATCTGCGGATTGAGGATGCCCATCACCTGGACCACGGCGCGCATCTGCTGGCTGCGCTTCTCCTTGTCCTCGATGGCCTTCACCTGCTCGATCATCTTCTGTACGTGGCGGCCGTATTCGGGCAGCACCAACTTCTCTCTCTGCGTATTGTAATCCATATTCGCGGTTTTGTGTCAAATTAACTTACAAAGATACTTTAATAATCTTAACTTTGCATAAATTTTTACGACGATGCAGAAAGTCTTGATCACGGGCGCTTTTGGCCAGCTGGGCACAGAACTTCAATTGCTTGCGGACGGACGGTCCGAATTCATTTTCACCGACATCCGGGCCGAAGGTCCGGTGCAGGCGCTCGACATCTGCGACGCCGCGGCCGTGGAGCGCTTCGTGGCGGAAAACAACGTGGGCGCCATCGTCAACTGCGCCGCCTACACCGACGTGAACCGCGCCGAAAGCGACACGGCCCTCTGCCAGGCCATCAACGCCGACGGGCCGGCCAACCTGGCGCGCAGCGCCCGGCGGCACGGCGCCGCCCTGGTCCAGATCTCCACGGAATACGTGTTCGACGGCCGGCGCCGCAGCGGCGGCTATGTGGAGACCGACCGCCGGCACCCCCTGTCGGCCTACGGCCGCAGCAAGCGCGACGGCGAAGACCGCGTCCGCCGCAGCGGCTGCCGCGGCGTGATCATCCGCACGTCGTGGCTGTATTCCCCGTTCGGCAAGAACTTCGTGAAAACCATGCTCCGCCTGGGCGCCGAGAAGGAAGAAATCGGCGTGGTGCGCGACCAGGTCGGTTCCCCGACTTACGCCCGCAACCTGGCCCGGGCCATTCTGACCATCCTTCCCCAAATCGGCGACCGCCGCGGCGAAATCTATCATTTCACCGACGGGGGCACCTGCGCCTGGTCGGACTTCGCCGCCGCCATTATGGAAGAGGCGGGCCTGCCGTGCCGGGTCAAACCCATCACGACCGCCGAATACCCCACCCCGGCCGTCCGGCCGGCGTGCTCCGTAATGTCCAAGGATAAAATCCGCCGCGATTTCGGGATCACGCCCGTTCCCTGGCGGGATTCGCTCAAAGACTGTCTGCGGCGTCTTTGAAAACGTCCCGGAAAAGGGGCGCCCGCGCATCTTTGGCGGACAAGATCACCGCTTCGGGCGAAATGCCCCAGTCGATGGCGATGGTCGGATCGCTCCACAGGAAGGAACCTTCCGCCTCGGGAGCATAGTAGTTGTCGCATTTATACTGGAAGATCGTATCGTCCTCCAGCACCAGGAATCCGTGGGCGAAGCCGCGCGGAATGAAAAACTGACGCTTGTTCTCGCCGCTCAGCTCCACCGTCACATACTTTCCGAAGGTCGGGGAGCCGGGACGGATGTCGACGGCCACGTCGAGCACCCGGCCGCGCACCACGCGCAGCAGTTTGGCCTGGGCCGCCTCCCCTTTCTGGAAATGCATCCCCCGCAGCACGCCGCGGCGCGCCGACCAGGATTCGTTGTCCTGCACGAAGTGGACGGGACCGGCGTGCGCCTCGAAATCGCCCCGGGAGAAAGATTCGAAGAAATAGCCGCGGTTGTCGCCGAAAACCCTGGGTTCGAGGATCAGCGGGCCGTCGATGTCAGTTTGTAGGTAATTCATCGGAAAATGCTTAACAACCGTACAAAGATAGCGCAATTTTCATAACTTTGTTGAGATATTGCCAACGATCCATTATGTACAAGATAGCCTCCCACCCCATCCTGGACATCCCCGAAGAGGATCTCCACACTTTTACCTATGAAGGACAGCCGGTCACCGGCCAGAAAGGCCAGACCATCGCCGCCGCCCTGCACCAGGCCGGCTTCCCGGTCCACCACCACAGCCTGAAAGACCGCAAACGCACCATGGAGTGCGGCATCGGCAAGTGCGGCGCCTGCGAAATGCTGGTCGACGGCCACATCCGCCGCATCTGCATCACCAAGATCGACGGCATCCGCGAAGTCCGTCGTGTCGGCAAGGAGAGCTTCTCGATGGTCGACAGCAGCACCACCGTCCAGCAGGACAAGAAAAAGGTCTACCGCACCGCCGTGGCCATCATCGGCGCCGGGCCGGCCGGCCTGGCCGTCCGCGAAGAGCTGAACAAGGCGGGCGTCGACAACCTGGTGCTCGACAACAACGACGCCATCGGCGGCCAGTTCCAGATGCAGACCCACCAGTTCTTCTTCTTCGAAAAAGAGCAGAAATTCGGCGGCATGCGCGGCTTCGACATTGCCAGGACGCTGGCCGGCGATTCCCACGAGGGGATCCTGCTCAACTGCGTGGTGTGGGACATCCTGGAAGGAAAACGGCTGGCCGTGAAGAACGTGGCCACCCAGGAAATCTTCTACGTGGACGCGGAGCAGCTGGTCGTGGCGGCCGGCGCCCTCCCCTTCATGCCCGCCTTCAAGAACGACGACCTGCCGGGCGTCTACACCGCGGCCGTCTTCCAGCGGATGATGAACAAGGAATTCACCCTCCTGGGCAAGAACGTCCTTACCGTAGGAGCCGGCAACATCGGCTACCTGACCTCCTACCAGGCCATGCAGGCCGGCGCCAATGTGAAAGCCATCATCGAGGCCATGCCCCACGAAGGCGGCTTCCCCGTCCAGGCCAACCGCCTGCGACGCCTCGGCGTGCCGATCATGACTTCCTACACGCTGGTGGAAGCCGTCCCCAATGAGGACTGGACCGGCGTGACCGGCGCCATCATCGCCAAATGCGAGAACTTCAAGCCCATCCCCGGCACCGAGGTGCGCCTCGACGGGATCGACTGCATCAATATCTGCACCGGCCTGCTGCCCGACAGCCAGTTGCTGCGCAAGGGCGCCGAAGTGTTCGGCCCGGCCTGCCACGGCGTCGGCGACGCCGTGCGCATCGGCGAAGGCACTTCGGCCGTGCTCCGCGGCCGCCAGTGCGCCTACGAGATCCAGCAGGCCCTCGGCCGGCGGATCGACTACAACGCCTATCTGACCGTCTCCAAGGAATACATCGATTCGCAGCAGCGGCCGCAGCGCCTGCTCGACGCGCCGCGCACCCCGTCGAAGGAGCGCATGCGCAAGGGCGGGTTCGTTGTCGCCGACTGCCTCTATGGCTTCGCCTGCAACCCTTGCTCGTTCGCCTGCAAGCAGGGCGCCATCACCAAGAGCTCCACATCGGTCACCCCCACCATCGATTTCGACAAATGCATCGGCTGCATGGAGTGCGTGGCCCATTGCCCGGGCCTGGCCATTTTCGGCTACCGGCCTGACAAGCGGGAAATCTTCCTCCCCGTCGAATTCGACGTGAAAGCCGGCACCGAGGTGTTCCTGGTCGACGACAACGGCGGCAAGGTGGGCGAAGGCACCATCGCCCGCATCATCCGCAAGCCCAACAAGACCCACGTGGCCGTGGTCAAGGCCGAGAAGCTCTACGCCGGCGATACCGACGAGGCCCTGCTCACCGCCCACGGCTTCATTGCCAAGGACAAATATCCCGAGCCGCTCGAACTGACGCCCACCGAGCTCAACGACGACTTCACCTATATCTGCCACTGCGAAGACGTGCGTCT
>JAEEGI010011258.1_pt1 | contig 19314 bp, 6 predicted proteins | sample 8958751 | NCBI WGS metagenome assembly JAEEGI01 (sample SAMN16246545, study PRJNA631951) | gut metagenome | biome: gut microbiome; feature: rumen; material: KS-attached | host: Bos | place: Iran: Karaj | collected 2018-10 | reverse complement strand
ACATTGGCAATGGCGTACTCACAGTCATTACCTGAACAAGTGGCCTTCTGTTTCGTAGTACGGGCTGTTCCGTAGATATTCACCCGGGTATTTCCAAAAGGACTGCCTGCGATATTGTTGGCGCCATAGACGTTGCCACCGATGGTAGCAGAGCCCTCATAGGAGCCACCATTGTTTCTACCGATATTCACAGTGGTGTTTCCAGAAGCCATTTTGCGCGAATCACCCACAGAGGCCATCTCGCCGCCACCGTAGATGTCGCCAGTGACCCTACCATTGGTAACGTTCACCAACGTATGTCCATAGACACGGCCGGCAAGGAAGGCCGCCGTAAGCATAGTATTGGGTCTCTCTGAGGTGACAGAGTCGTGGTCGTGCGGGGTTACATCGTTGCTACCATAGCCTCCGCCATAGACGATACCGTTAACCTGACCATCGTTGATATTCACGATGGCGCTGTCGCGCACAAATCCTATCTCACCACCACCGTAGACATTTTTCTGAATGATACCACCGCTGATATTGACCTTTGTCTGCTTGGCATGGGCCAGACCGGGCCAATGGGGATTCTTGGTGTCGTCAAGCTTGGTCAATCGTCCCATACTGCTACCGAAGACGTTTCCACTATGGTCGGTATTTGCCACATTGCCGTTACCGATAGTGCCACCGCTGATATTGACGGTGATATGACCATGCTCTTTGCCCGACTGCATCTGCCCGTTGGCAGCATTAAGTCCCACGGAAGCCAGACGGCCGCCGCCGTAGATGGAGCCCAGCATCCTGCCACCAGTAATATTCACTTCGATATTGCCGCACACCAGACCTTCCGTGACATCTTCGCCGCTGAATCCGCGGCCGCCACCGAAGATATTGCCGTCCACATACGAGGTACCACGGGTACCGATGATGGTGGTCTTGCCAGCATCCTGACCGATGACCACCTTCACATTGCGCTTCACGTGGCCGTCCTCGGCACCGCCGAAGACGGAACCGTAGATTCTGCCACCCTTGACTTCGACATAGGCGCTGTCGACATTGGTCCAGTCCGCGAAGCGGGAACGCTGGTCGCCCTTGCCGCCACCGAAGAGGTAACAGGTCACAGGGTGATTGGTGATTTGTGTCTCCGTGCGCGGCACACCCAAGGTACCGCCTTCCATAATGACCGTAGTGGTACCGTTGACATCCGTCAACTCGTTACCACCATAGACAGAGGTGAGGATATGGCCGCCTGTAATCTCCACACGCGTATTTCCATAGACTACACCCGCCGACTGCAGCCACTGACCCGGCGCATAGGGGAAGTAACCCGAACCGCCGCCGAACACATTGCCATAGAAGGTATGGCCGTCGGAAGCTACAAGTCTGCCTCCTAAAGTGGTATCGCCAGTGGAGTATTTTTCCAGTTCTCCCGTCGCATTGGCAAATTTATCATAGGGTGCGTAAGGTGATGTATAAGTCCAACTGTTGCACTCCGTCAACGATTCAACATCCCAGTTGGAATAAGGTTCATCGAGTCCGTTACCAGCACCAATCTGTCCTCCTTGAATCTTCACCAGCGTGCTGTCCCATACGTGACCATTCTCAGAGCCACCGTAGACGGAACCTTTCACAAAGGCTGAACCATCGATGATTATCTCTGTGGTGTTGACGAAATTGATATAAGGCGTTTCAGCAATGTTATTCACCACACCTTTGCCGCCACCGAACACATGGCCGCGGAAATCGGGCATTGTCAATGTAGCGGGTCCCACCTTGCCACCACGAATTTCAACGGTTGCATGGCCGGTTTTCGGAGCACAGGAAAGAATCGCATTCAATTTAGCTTCGGGATGGCTGCTCTGGTAAGCAGTGTCCACACGGGTAAATTTACCCACCGAAGCCAGGTAGCCACCACCATAGATATTGCCCTTCACCCAGACATTTTGACCATTCCCGGGATTCATCAGCACCTTGGGGTTGCATGTCACCACACCGTCATTGATGAAACGGTTGCTACCCATACCACCGCCGAAGACACAGCCATGGACCTCATTGGGGGTCTTTGCATACAAGTCATCACGACCTATGATACCGTGCTTAAGATTAATTACAGGTGAGGTGATGGCACTGTCCACAGGCTCGTATTTGGCCAAATTGCTGCCACCATAGATATTGTCAATCGAAAGTGGACAATCCATTGAATTGTTGGACTCAACGTTGATGGTAATAGTACCTTCAACATTACCGTTGATATCGCAACCTCCGTAAATATCACCTATCGTACCACCCTTGACGGTCAAATAGATATTACCTCCTTCACCAGGAGTGAACTCGCCAGAATGCTCACGCATCCATTTGCGCAAACCAACGGAGTATTTGAGTTTGTTGTTTTCGGGATCCTGCAGATATTGATTTGTGTCGGCCAACAACTGTGCGGCAGTTGGATATTTCCTGATATGTGCCGGTTTGATATTATATCCTTTCGATCCGCCAAACAAATTGTCAATATGTCCACCTTCCACCGTGAGTTTCACATCACCATAGATACTTGCATGTCTGCTACCCGCATACACATATTTATAGTTGTATGAGCCTGCCTCGGCACAAGTGATGGTGTTTTCCAGACCATTATATATTTCCGCTTCATTACCGCCAAAGAACCATGTCTCCACTACCAAACCGCCGCTACAAGTCCAATAATAGTTGCTAGGACGTGTAGGTGTATATTTTTCACCCGATATGGTACCCTGCATATTACATCCTTGGTACTGGTAGGTGACTCTGCCGGCAAGAAGAGCGAATCCTTGTCCTCCCGCGCCTATGTTGGCAGGAGTAACCAAACCGTTACCGCCGCCAAAGACATCGCCGAAATGGCCACCCTCCACTTCCACTATCACACCAACGGCATCTGCTGCATTGCCACCACCATAAATGGACTCAATAGAGTTTTCGCAGCCGTGTACAAACACATGGGTCCTTTTGGCGGAATTGGCATTACGATTTTCTGGTGCATAGTGGGCTTCATTACCGCCACCATAGATACTGCTGATAGCAAAATTATCTCCGGAGATGGAGTCATTATATTTCACAGTATTGTTTTCCAACACCTTAGTGTGTCTGGTCTTATACACATCCAAATAAACATCGGCCTGGGGTGAACCGCCAGCGTTGTTGCAGCCATAAACACTACAAGAACGAAGATCTGCCACACCTGTGAAATAGACAGGATTGCCAGATTTGTTTACAGCTGGATTAGGATCGGTGTTCTTACCAACGTTGACATGTACCACACCGTTCACCTGACCTTTGGTAGCGCTTCCCTTTTCTCCCAGTCCGCCACCATAGATACTGCCGCCATGCTGCAAAATAATATTATCAGCAGCATTGTAAACTTCTTGCGTATATCCAAAACTACCGTTAAGGACATTCACTGTAGTGGTATTACTGGAATTGCTATTGACACTGCCGAGAGCCGAACCGCCATAAAGGTCACCGTAGGTCTTAGGATAATCACTTTCGACACCATTGTCCACACCATAGTTGACGGTCACATTGCCTGTGGTGCTGGTCTCTGTACCATATCCACCACCGAAAATATTGAAGAACTGTTTATTGTTGATGTCTGTCTGCGTTCCGAAGGTGCCACCTTTAATGTCCACCACGATATCTCCATCCACTACACCACTGGTATTGCAGCCGCCATAGACACCCTTGTTCGAAAGACCTCTGTTGTTGATATTAGGGCCGATGGTTCCCGAGTCAATTACAACGTGAGCACCACCCACACCAGCGGCATTACCGCCACCGAAGACACCATAGTACACCGTGCCGCCAGAGATAGTCACCGTGGGAGCGATATTACATCCCGCCACATTGCCGCCGCCAAAGACATAGTTAACAGAGCTGCCTTTGCCAACAACCACATCCACACTGCTCTGCGGAGCACCGTTGAGATTGTTGCAGCCGAAAACACTGTCGGCGCTGCCGCCGGCCACCGTCACCGTCACAGGACCAAAGACATGAGCCTCTTTATTGTCGGGACCATGACCACCGCCATAGACGTTGCCTTTGGCCAGAGAGGAATAGAGCGTCACATCGGTCTTGGTAGTACCCTCACGCGCTGTTCCTTCGTCATTGCAGTTGGTCTTACCCTTAGCCGAACCTCCATAGACATCGCCATAGATGGTGGCACCCGTATGGTCTTTCTTACCGATAACGACTTTCACGTCGCCTTTCATGCGAGTTGCTTCACCCAGGCCGCCACCATAGATATTGGCAGTAGCGTCACTGGCGCCAATAGTACCGCCCACAATGGAGACACTGTCCATGCCCGTCACCGTGCCGCTGGTATTGCAGCCGCCATAGACGCCAGTAAGAACCGAGCCACCGCTCACTACCACAAGGGTGGTATCGGTACTCTTACCCACACCAGCTTGGTTACCGCCGCCGAAGACATTGCCTGTCACTGTGCCACCTTCGACACTGACAACAGGCGAGACAGTCGCAGGAGCCAGATTACCGCCGCCATAGACATTCTGACTGACAGCAGCTCCGTTTTTGATGTGTACCTCCACTGAGGTCTGCGGTGCACCGTTGGCATTGTTGCAGCCGAAGACATTTTCCACTGAGCCACCAGCCACATTCACTACCACAGCACCACTAACGGAAGCGGCATTGGAGTTATCACCCAGGCCACCGCCGTAGAGGTCGCCATGAATGGTGCCGCTGGTCAGGCTGACTAACGTTGTGTCGGTAGCAGCATCGTTGACATGGCCCTTGGCAGAGCCGCCATAGACATCGCCGTAGATGTTCACTCCTGAACCGTTGATGGCGAGGTTGACCTTGCCCTTGGTCGAAGTGCCAGGACCATAGCCGCCACCGAAGACGCCGTCGTCTGTGGCAGCATCGTCGGTACCAACAGTGCCACCGGTAATATTGACAAAGATATTGCTGTCGACGACACCGTTCTCGTTACATCCGCCATAGAGACCGTCGGTGACGGTGCCGGCATTCATATTCACCGTAGCGGTACCGCTGACACCCTTGCCGCCTGCGATATTGTTACCGCCGCCGAAGACTTTGGCGGCGCTGCTGTTGGCATTCTGCACCAGCACCAGGGTGTTGCCCACCACAGGAGCGGCATCGCCACCACCGAAGACATTGCCGTTGACATAGGCGCGACGATTGCCGGTGGGATAATCGGTGGGAAGAGTTATGCCACTGGCATAGCCGAAGTTAACCTTCGGATTGGCCGTCACAGTAGCTGTTTCTCCCTTGGCGCCACCATAAACGCTGCCTTTTACACCATTGGCCTGTGCGATATGAACCACATTGACAACGGGGGATATAATGGTAGCATCTGTCGGCGTATAGGCTGTCACGTTGCCACCGCCATAGACGTTGGTAACATCCAAGGCACAGTTCTCCTGCTCATAGTCGAGCACGTTGACAGTAATCTTGCCAGTAATGTTACCATTCTGGTCGCTGCCGCCGAAAGCATTCGTGATGGTACCGCCATAGAGGTTCAAGGTTACGTCGCCATCGATATTGGCAGCGATGCCGGGATTGCCACTCACACCCTTCGAGCCGCCAAAGACATTGGCAAAGTGGCCGCCCCTAATATTAAGCGTCACGTTGCCGTTGATAATCTCAGCCTTGTTCGAACCACCATAGAGCTCGTGGATATAACCCACACCGCAGCCCACAGTGAGCTCCACATCGCCACTGGTCACAGCCTCGTTGGCACCGCCGAAGAGCGAGATAACAAACTCCTCCTGAGAGCAGCCACTGGTCTTATCAAGAAGGAGGCTCTTCTTACCACCGCGAATGTCGCCCGCCGTGTTCGAACCGGCGAAGGCTGCCGTAAAGTAGCCGCCATGGATGGCCGCGTGGGCGTTGCCATAGATATCAGCAGCGCGGTAGTGGCCTTGATCATCTTTGGTGTGACCGTCGCCGCCGGCAAAGAGGGTGTCGATGCGGCCACCGTCGACAGTGACCGTCACATCGATATCGATGGTGTCCTTCTTGGTGGCGTTAGGATCGACAATATATCCCGCATCGGCGGCGCAACCGCCACCGTAAACCATCTTCACTGTATTGTCGCAACCATGGATATGCACCTGGATGGTACGGATGGTATCACGGTTCACGCGGTCGATAGCCGGCATATAGGTAGCCTCGTTGCCGCCACCATAGACAGCCTGCAAGGCGAAAGCGGTCTTGTCATGAGAAACGTTTGATTGGAAAGCCTCCAAACTCTCAAACGAACCCACACCGTTGGTATTGCTATGCGCCGTCTTCCAGATGTCCACAAAGACATTGTTCTTCGGAGAACCGTTGAGGTTGTTGCAACCAAAGACCGAGCCGTTGATGGTGGCACTGCCTACGATGCCATCAGCGTTGATGCTATCACCAACGTTTACTCTCACCACACCGTTGACCACAGCCACAATGGCGGTATCCGAACCCGCAGCCTTGCGACCTAGGCCGCCGCCGAAGACATGACCCATGACGGTACCCTGCAGGATGCTGACGCGGGTGGTGTCGGTGCTTGCAGTACCCACATGGGCGTAGGCGCCGCCGCCGTAGACATTGCCGCCAATCGTATCGTAGTTGCTCCGGTTGATAATCACCGAGCTTTTCCCTCCGACATTGGCCAAGTTGCCGCCGCCGAAGACATCACCCTCCACCTTGACTTGCGCGTGCGCGCCCGCGTAAGAAAAAAGCATCGCCGCCGCCAGCATAGCGCCACGCAGCAGCCGCATATGGTTATTTCGGATTTTCATATCGTGAGTGTAGTTATTCTTCATGGGTCGTTTTTATTTCGTCCGTTTTACAGTGTGTTTCAACTTCAATACGGCAAAATTCAATTCTATTTCCGTCTCAGTTTCGCTGGTCGACAATGCATCGCCGAAAAGGGTTTCCATCATCTCCCCGCTCTTTTGCATTAACGTCTTTTGTTGGTATTTATCTGGATTTTGTGTCATTTCACTTATCGTCCGGGACAGCTCGCGCAATTTGGCAAAAGCGTCTATAATGGCTATTGTCGTATCCGTCGCCTGCTCTCCCTTGAGAATGGTGGCCAACATATAAAGCCCTCTCTCGGTGAAAGCCTTGTAATTATGCTTCGAATTTTCCCGCTTCCACTTTCGGCTTTTAGCATCAAAATTTTTGATCTTAAAACCGCAGACTCCTGACCATCAAGTTCAAACATCCACCCTTTAGGAAACTTCCATGGATTGTTTCTTACCGCTTGATTGATTTCCCTCGTCTCTACACCATACAATTCTGCTACAGCATAGTCCAATATCACTTTCTGCCCTCGCACCTCAACAATTTTGCTACGAACATCCTCAAAAGAAATTATCTTTTTGCCAATATTCTGCTTCTTTATTGCCATATCGCGAATATTATATATTCTTTCCTTACTATAAAATACACCCTACATACTAACAACCAGCCATTTGCATGGCAGGCAGCATGTCGGTATTTTGGGCAAAGATACGCTTTTTTCCTGATATATCTACAAAAGCGTGAAAAATATTTTGTTAACAGCGATTTAAACAGAGCAAGACCGTCGTTCGTCATTTATTCTGTACTTGTTCAGTAAATGACCGAACAAGTACTGAACAAATGATGTGCAGCTAATGAACCCCTGCCCTACCCGACAGCAAGAAAATACCCTCGGCGTGGAGCCGAGGGTTAAAAAACTCATTTTTATAGGGTTTATGCCTCCAAAACTATGGCTGCGGCGTATCTTGAATAATCACCTCCGAACTCCCCCCGACAGCCCCCTTGTTCCCGCCGCCGTAGACGTTGCCGAGGACCTTGGCTTCGCCCTCAAGAATGACGGTGGTATTACGGTTGACAGAACTCTCGTCGCCGCCGCCGTAGACGTTGCCGGTACCTGTCTTGAGAGATTCAGAGCCAAGAGCACCTTCGAGCGTACCGACGGTGGTGGTACCACCGAGGGTGAGTTTCACCACGTTCAGCACAGTTCCTAGATTGGCAAGAGAATTCCATGTATAGCAGTACCACTTTTCTCCTTTCTTATAAGTAGGTGTGCTTTTTCGATTAGCAACTGTCATCCCATTGAGGTCGTTGGTCCACTCGTATTCACGGACCACTCCACCATCTTTTACATAATCAATACTTCCGTCAGTAATAGTACCAGCATAGTCCATTACAGGGAACACCTTGGAGTTTTTGTCATGAACGCTGAATTTCGGAATGGCGGCCGAATAACCAGCACCATAGGCGTTGCCTTTCACTTTTGTGCCAATGAGTGTCGAGGTAACCGTACCATCAACTGTAGCCAAGTTACCGCCTCCATAAAAATTACCCTCTATTGTGCAATTGGTCAGTATATTCAAGACATTTCCTGTAACGGTAATACCGAACTGAATCCAACGTATGAAACCGCGCTGTGTAATCTCGTCGGTGACACCGTTCGACTCGTTGAACACCTCAAACTCATATTCGGCATGGTAACCTTTGTTATCTGTACCATCATCTTTCACACCCAACGGGTTAAATCCTCCCCAGTTAAAGTTTTGGTCTGTCCACGTTCCAATGTGGGACGAGGCGAAGTTACCGTCGCGCTGTAGATGTCTGTAATAACTGTTACCTCCATTGCCACCACCGTAAAAGACACCAAACGTGGTGTTCGTGGCATGTGTGGTGACCGTCTTCCCAGTCATATTACCCACCTTGGGGCCTCCACAGTATTTGGTCACACGACTGTTGTCGATAGTAACGTCGATATTCCCACCAATGGGATTGGAGCCATTGATACCACCACCATAGAACTCACCAATAAGAGAGTGGTTAATCTTGAAAGTAACTCCTTTTTTGACTTTATCATACCCCGCACCAGCCATGATTCCAAATTTACCGCCATTAGTATAACAGTGTGGTGCCGCTTGATTATTTGGGGCATCTATTTCGGGACGGTAAATGCCCGAGAGGTAGAACTCGGGGTATTCGCCTCCGATGGCGTTGACAACGCAATTGTAGTTTTTTGCTGTGTTATTACTGGGATGCGCTCCGGGAGCAAAACGGTGTATCCAGGCCTTACCGCCTAAAAGGAAGTAGCTGGTACGGTTGGCATCATGTTTTCTAAAATTAAACAACTCATATTCCCCACCATTGACAATCATCGGAGACTTGTCACTTACCCTTTTGTCGGCATCAAAACCATCATACTCAAACTGGGTAGTGCGCATAAACGAGGTCTCTGTCATCTCGAAATGCCCCTGAGGAACAAAAATACCTATGGCATAAGCATAGTTGTTGTGGCGTACAGCCAGACCCAACTCCACCACAGGCAGAAAGTCAAAACGCACGGGTTGTATACCCGGACGACTGTAATCAGCACGGAACTGCCACTCAAGGCAGAAGTCGGGCTCATTGTCGAGGTCGAAATCAGCACTCATAATGGTGAACGGATGCCATTTACTATCCACTTGCCATCCAACACTATTATTACCATTCTGTACCTGGTGGTTATTTATCAACACGATGGCTTGGTTGTAAACCCCATCATTGATATTTGTAGTTACTTCATCAAGTGCTTTAATGGCATTCTGAAGGTCATTATAAACCGTTTGCGACTGAAAGGTAGTGGGCACTGTTCCTGCAGGGGCAAAAGCTTTATCCTCCTTAAATTTTTTTGCAATAGTTAATTTTACACGGTCGATGTTATGACCACGATTGGCTAAGTAGACTGCTTTGCCCCAGTGGGCGACGATTTTGATATTGGTTACTCCTATAGGAACATAGTAATAACCACCCTGTGCAAATGTACGTCCGCTGACATTTTTTAGATCCTTCTTTGTTGACGTGCGGTCTGCAAAGTTGTAACCCGTTTCCCAGTTGACCTCAAAAGTACCTGTACCGGTAGTACTTCCGTCAACTTCGGTAATATCCCATCCCGTCACTACCATATCGGTGTAATTGTCACCATACTTTTCAGCATGTGTCGTCCCATTAGGATTGCCAAATATTTCGTTATAATAGGGTAATTGTATTTTATAATAGCAAAAGTCGTTGTTCAGCGTATCCATATCAGTGATAGTAATGGTCTTGGTGACCTGACTGGCAGTATGGTGTATGCCGGGATTGACATAAACGGTCAATGTGCCATAACTTTTACCTTCCCATTCATTGGCAGTGCTACGGGTCTCTTTAGCCTTAGTGGTGGGGTTGATTCTGTAATCAGGGTCAATATTGATGACCGACGGGTATTTGCCCCATTTCTTCAGGATGGGGTAAGGGGCGATGCTGGGGTCGAGCACCCACTTGGCTATCTTTGCCTCGTCTGCTTCGGTCGGTGCATTTGTCGCATCACCGTATTTCTTGTCGGTAACCCAATAGGTACACAATTTCTTGTTGCTGTTGAGAATACTGCGATAGTATTCAAAACGAGTCAGGTTCTTCACCTCTGCAGGCCATGAACGATTATAGTTGTCAATATTGTCATAACTATTGTCGAATGTGGCATTCTTGCGGAAGTAGCAATAGGGATTAACACCTAGAGTATTATTTGCATCCCTCTCATTCTTAATCATTGCTCCACCATAAACAGGGTATTTGGTAGAACCACCGGAAATCTCACCATAAAACATACAGTTCACTACCATAGGAACTGTTGCAACATTAGCCTGAGTGATTTCTGTGTTACCTATGTACCCGACGATGCCAGCCACTGTTGTACCACCTGTGATGGTAGCATAGCTGAAACAGTTAATGACACGGGCGTTCCCACTGAGCTGTCCCACAAGACTACCGCAGTAGCCAGTAGAACTACTGACCGTGGAGCTCTCGCTGGCAAAGGTAGGACTGCTGGGAAGGATGCCGCAGTTGTAGATGCGGGTGGTACCAGTGGCGGTGCCACAGATAGCACCGACGGAACCGCTTCCGCTGACGGTGACGCCTTTGAACATCAGGTTGCTGATGGTAGCGCCGGTGGCGGTGGTGAAGATGGGGTGTTGCAAACCCGTGATAACAGGATAGGTGCCGTCGGCTTTAGGGGTAGCCGTTAATGTGCCGGTGAAAGTACCCAGCGAGGTGCTAAAACCAGCGGCATCAATATCATTTTCAATGACATAACTCCCATCCATGTTGGTGATGTCACCAAGGTCATCAATCGTCGTCTGCGCCCATGCTAAGTGCGGCAGGGTTAGCAGCAGAGCCACGAGACTTAGCCGTAAACAGTCAATAACCTTTAACCTATAACCTATAACCTTATTCGATTCCTTCATATCGTATGTTGTTTTTCATTTCTTCAATTTTCACTCTTCATTCTCATCATTAACCGTTAACCGTTAACCGTTATTGATCCTGAATCTTCACCTCGGAGTTGCCACCGACGGCACCCTTGTTGCCGCCGCCGTAGACATTGCCGAGGACCTTGGCTTTGCCCTCGAGGATGACGGTGGTGTTACCATCGACGGAGCTCTCGTCGCCGCCACCGTAGACGTTGCCGGTACCCCCCACAAGATTGTTGCTTCCATCGAGTGTACCCACCTTGGTGTCTCCCTTGAGGGTGAGGGTGGCAGTGTTAACCGAGCCGAGGTTGGATTTTTCAATATTCTGAGTAGTGATTACCTGTGTTCCGTCAAAACTTGCACTGCCGTTAGACGGATAATTCTCTACATGCTTCCATGTGTAGTCTGTTGTACCCGAAAAGACTCCAGGCTCGAACATACCCGACGAGCTATTGTAATTAGGATTGGTTGTAAATCCCGCATTCCTGACGGGGATGGTGGGCAGGGTGGCGGAATAGCCGGCACCGAAGACGTTGCCGTTGACGGTGCAGTTGTCGAGTACCGAGATGGCAGTACCGCTCACCTTGCCAAGGCTGCCGCCGCCGTAAAAGTTCTCGTTGATAGTGCAGCCCGTCAACATGGAATTCACGTCGTTGCATTGCGCCAGCGAAAAGGAGACGAACTTCACAAATAGTCGGGCACCAGTCTTTCCAGAACTCCACACAAAGAACTCATAGTCGAAATCGGTGGCCACGCCTGACCCCTTATAACCATATTGGGCATTATTACCAAGACCGGTGGTTGTTCCGTTGTAATATTTGCCACGGTCGTTGATATAATAGTTCTGAAGTGTAATCCAATTTTGATCGCCGTCTTTATCATAATACTTCTTCCTGCTGTAGGAGTTACCACCATAGCCTGCCCCGAAATACTTTCCGAAGACACACCCTTCTGCCGTGGTGGTCACCGTTTTGTTCGTGGCCATGTTGCCGAATTTCGGCCCGCCGCAGAAAGTGGTTACATGGCTATTGTAGATATCGGTGGTGATGTTGCCCTTCACAGGCTTGGCTTCGTTGACACCACCACCATAGAAACTTGTGATGTCGGCATTGTAGATTTGCCAATGCACATTGCCGTATGTGGTAGTATTATTACCTATCTGCTCTTGCGCTGCTCCCGCTACCTCACCGAAGCGACCGCCGCTAATATAGCATTCTGCGTTGTCATCCCTCACTGCCGCATTGGCATTGTAAGTGCCTGTCAAGTAGAAGCTCTCGTAGTCACCCCCTGTCACCGAAACGGGTACGTGGGGTGTGGACTTGCTACCATCACTATGGGTACCCATGCCGAATTCTTTAATCCATACGTTACCACCTACATGGATGTAGTAAACCTTTCCATTAACATCACTACTCTGAGTAGATACAAACTGATCGAAGACGCCACCGAGCAAAATGAGTGGAGCATCCGCTTTACCTGAATTATCACCGTCTTTATTACTCAAATTTTCGTATTCAAACTGAGAAGAGTAAATTAATGCGGTAGTGGTAACCTCAAACCATCCTCTGGTCTTGCAGATGGTGAAATTGCAGATGAGGCTCGCTCCGTTAGGCTTCTGGGCCTGTGCCGTACCAATCACGTCAAGAAAATCAAAACGAATTGGACAAATATTCAAACGGCCTTTGTGGTGATAAATGAGACTGTAGTCAGGTTCGTGGTCGTTGTCCTCGTCCACCGACATTATAGTGAAGGGAGTGGTGCCATTTGACGGTACCCCATCCAGGTGGAAGTTTCCTACCAATACGACCGCATTGTCATAGACCGTTGTTCCCGAGCCAAGACCGGTGATGCTGGTTCTTATTTTTTGGCCATTGAATAGCGTGGTATTATCAACCGTCTGTGTTCCAGTCTGGCTTACACCTTGTTTCCCTGAGTAATCATTTTTATACACCACATCATAATACTGATCAGCGACATATATTGCATTACCCCAATAGGGTTCGATGGTGATGGAGGTCACACCGTAAGGCACATCAAAATAGGCTCCTTGCGAGAAGACACGCTTACTGACCGTATAAAGGTCCTTATTGGAACTTCTGCGGTCGGCATAATTATGGTCGGGGTAATCTTTGATTCCTGAAGTAGGATAGTTCGCAGCGGTGTAAGGGTCGCCGTCGACAGCGGTGATGGCCGTGATCTTCCAGCCCGTCACCACGCGGTTGCCGGTATAGTTGCCCGTGCCTACATCGTTGTAGTAGGGCAGCTGCACCTTGTCATAGTTGTAGTTAAAGCGGTCAAAGTCCTTGTCTGTGCGCTGCAGCGTCAGGCTTGTCGTTGTCACATTGGCACCTGATGGCCACGATTGTCCACCATCGGTTTTGGAGGTTGCAATGGTCACGGACAACGTCCTTCCTAATTTTCCACCTTTATTTCGCCCAACCGTAGCACTGTCGGGTGCATTGGTGATGTCAGGGTTGATGATAGAGGGATAGGTTCCCTGTGCCTTCAGTATCGGATAGGGTTTTGGATTGGCGATGGTTCTATCTGCAGTTTCCAACACCCATTTGGCCATTTGGTCGGCATTTTCCACATTACCTGTCGCATAGAAGGCCGCAAGTTTCTTGTTGCTGTTAAGCAGCAGTCGGTAGAACTCGAAACGGTTTAGGTATTTCTCTTCCACGGCCAAAGCGCAGTTGTAGAAAGATTCTCCAGAGATACTTGTTGTCTTCAATTTGTCGTAGGCATAGTAGTTGAAAGTGTTTAGACCACCTTGCAGATTATTGATATTATTTCCTCCATAGACGGGAGAAACCTTATTACCACCAGTGATGTCGCCATAGAACATACAGTTCATCACCATGGTGTTGATACTGCCTGCTTTGGTAGTCCCATTGTTGTAACCAACAATACCAGCCACGCGGTTACCGCCGGTGATAGTGGCATAGCTATAACAGTTGATGACACGTGAAGTACCATCGAGTAGACCTACTAAACCGCCACAGGCATTGTCAGTTTTGGGATTATCCGTCGCTCCACCTGTACTTCCAACCTTTCCGCGAAGAATACCACAGTTATAGATGCGAGTAGCACCGCCGGCGGTACCACAGATGGCACCTACCTTTCCTCCTGTACTGATTAAGACAGAGTCAATGATGACATTCTTAATCGTGGCATCCTCCACATAGTCAAATAGGGGCTTGTTCCAAGTACCCGTAATCGTCACTAACTGACCATCGATGGTGCCCTTAAAGGGACTATCGGCGCTGGAACCATATGACGGCGTGCCTGTTGTGGAGAAATCGCTGGCAAGGATATAATTACCCGTCTGACTAGTGATACCTGAGAGATCATGTATCGTCGTCTGCGCCCACACCCCCATCGGCAGCATGGCCACCAGGAGGGTCAGGGTGCGGAACAGGGTCCGCTGTATGTTGGTATGTTTCTTCATATCGTGTAAAGTTGTGTTGTTTATGGTGTGGTTGCAGCATCCTGGATAAGCACTTCGGAGCTGCCATCGACGGAGGCCTTGTTGCCGCCACCATAGACATTGCCAAGGACCTTAGCGGAACCTTGGAGTTTGACGGTGGTGTTGCCGATGACATTACTGGCATCGCCTCCACCAAATACATTACCGTCAACCTGACTAGTGCCATTAATAGTCAACGCGGTATTATTGTCGACTTCACCAAGACCCGTAAGGGAAATAGGTGTATAACACTTATATTCACTATCTGCGTTGCTCCAATACGTCGGAGCATTGGTAGAGGCTGTATTGTTATTTTTGTCGTTCGTCCAACGATAATAACGATCTTCGCCATTGTCCTGGACATAATCCAAATAACCTTGCTCATCAATAAGACCAGCTTTATTACGGGTCGGAACATGTACGCTATTAACATCGTGCATTCTGAATCGGGGAATTTCTGCTGAATAACCTCCGCCGAAAACAGAGCCTTTCACATGAGTATTAGTCAGTGTTGATATGACATCGCCATCGACAGTCCCCAGGTTACCCCCACCATAGAAATCGTGTTCAATGGTGCAGTTCGTCAAGGTGTTTGTGACAGTACCCGTGATGGTGGTTCCGAACTGTGCCCATTGAATGAATGTTCGCGCCACACAATTTGAATTAAGTCCGTTAGACGAGTTGAACACCTCAAATTCAAACATGTCATGGTAACCTTTGTCTGTGTCGTATTGCTTTGTCTTACCTGAAACAGTATTCAATGGGTTAAAATCCGGAAATTTATATGTACCTGCTTTCCAGTTAGAAGGCCAAGCAATATCATTATCATATTTCTGCTCACGATAGTAACTAGTACCACCATTGCCACCCCCAAAGAACTTATTAAAGATGGTATTATCTGCTGTTGTTATAACAGTTTTTCTGGTGCCGCCACTAGGTTTCGTCATCTCGCCAACCATTGGTCCTCCACAGAAAATGCCATAGACGATACTGTTATTGATAGTAACATCAATATTGCCTGTTACGGGTTTAGCGCCATTCATGCCGCCCCCATAGAATTTTTCTATGATGGCATGGTCAATCTTAAACGTGACATTACCATTCACCTGTTCATAGCCAGCTCCTGCCACAGTACCGAATCGTCCGCCATTGATATAACAATGGGGGTTGTCTGCTCTGACTGCTAAACCAGGTTGGTATATACCAGAAAGATACAATTCTGGAAAGTCTCCACCAATCACATTGACAGCACAGTGACGTACAGTAGCATTTGCCGTATTGTTAGAAGCATGATGGCCCGGGGTGAAACGCTTGATGCGAAAGTGACCGCCCAGAAGAAAATAACTTACTTTATCTTTATTACCATTACAGTAGCGAACCACTATTTGTTCAAAATGACCACCATTAAGGATGATAGGAGACTCTATCCTACCAACATCGCCATCATATTCAAACTGTGTGGTATGCATGAACGAAGTTTCTGTGATTTCAAAATGCCCTTGCGGAATAAAGACACCTATGGCATATGCATTTTGATTCGTTTTTATGGCCAGTCCTAACTCAGGAACTGGCAGAAAATCGAAACGGACAGGATGAATAGCAGGTCGGTCTGTTTTTTGACGGAACTGTAATTCCAGACAATAGTCAGGCTCGTTATCCATGTCCTCATCAATACTCATAATGGTAAAAGGACGGCTATTGCTCGCCGTTTTGTCACGTCCAACACTTTGACTACGATTCTTGACTTGAACATTACCAACAAGAACAATTGCTTGGTCATAAACCGTTAGTGAAGCACTCTTGGTTAGCTGGCTAATGGCATCTTGTAATGTAGTTTGAACCGTTTGACCTTGGAATGTACTTGGCAATGTACCAGCAGGTGAGAAGGCTGTTCCGTATTCTGCTCCAGCACCTCCATCTGCTCCTTGGGCCACATTTACACGATCCAAACTATGATCCTTGTTATGCAGATAGACAGCTTTTCCCCAATATGCTTCTATGGTAATGGCTGTCACCCCTTCCGGCACATAGTAATAACCACCCTGCGCAAAGACACGCCCACTCTTGCTGTAGAGATCTTTATTGGTGCAATTGCGGTCGGCAAAGTTGAAGCCATCTTCCCAAGCAGTGGTTGATGTAACATCTGGTGTTACGGCAGCAGCAGATACTCCACCGCTTGAGGCAAAAGAATAACCTTTGAAGGTACCGGGGGTGCCTTCAGATATACTCGTAATTTTCCAACCTGTCACAACATAATCCTTGTAGTTACCGCCATATCTATCGTCCCACTGAGTTGTAGCATCTGCTGTCGGGTCCCCAAACAACTCATTGTAATAGGGCAATTGTATCTTAGCATAGCAATAATCATGGTTCAATGTATCCATATCCATTACAACGACAGACGATAAAGTCGTAGATGTTGCACCAGTGCCAGCATGTTTGACACCAGCATTGACTGTAACACTGATAGTGCCCAGTTTTTTACCTTGATAAGGCTCGGCCGTTGCCCTGCTGACCTTTTGATTTGTCTTTGGGTTCCATACATATTCGGGATCAGGATTGATAACAGAAGGATACATGCCCCATTCCTTTAAAATGGGATAAGGAGCAATTGATGGATCGAGCACCCACTTGGCTATTCCTACGGTTTCCACATCCGCATCAGTCGGAGCGGTTTCTGATGTTCCGCTAATCCACCAAGTGCATAGTTTCTTATTGCTGTTCAATATGCTGCGGTAATACTCAAAGCGAGTCAGATACTCTTCGTCGGCAGGTAAGGTGCAATAATAGGCATTAAAATCCCCATAACTATCGTCAAAAGTTACATCTTTACCATCGCGGTAGTAATTATAGTTATTGACACCACTCGTTTCAGCATTGCTTATTTTTGTTCCGCCATAAACAGGCTTCATGGTCGATGCACCTGTTATGTTGCCATAGAACATGCAGTTCATCACCATCGTTTTGAGGTTAGACATTGTTGTGCCCACACTATTATTACCCACAATGCCAGCAGCGTTGGTACCCCCTGTAATATTGGCATAGCTGTAGCAATTAATGACACGCGCCGTGCCAGCGAGCAGGCCCACGAGGCCGCCGACATTGCCGGTGCCGCCGACGGAGCCACTGAGGATACCCACGTTATAGATACGGGCCGCACCATTGGCAGTGCCAGCGATGGCGCCCACATCTGTTCCGCTCGTGATGTTGACATCCTCCAGCACCAAGTTCTTCACCGTGCCGGTGAGGGTGGTGAAGAGGGGCGCCGTGAGGCCGGAGATACGGTAGGGCATGTGGGTGGTGGGATCGATGGCAGCCTCAAGCGTGCCGTTGAAGGTGGTGACGCCGGCGGTGCCGCCAGAGATGTTCTGTGTGATGACATAGTGGCCGTCGGCATTGTCAATATCGCTCAATTCGTCGATTTCCGTCTGGCCCCAAACCGTCCCGGTCGAAAGCATCGCCGTCAGCAGAAAAAAATTCGCCAGCGAGCGCGCGGGTACGTGAAAATAGATATATAAATTTTTAAATATCATTCTAAAAAGCCTTATTATATAAACACCAAAACACAATCGCTCAGGCACTTGTGGGGTGCATGGCCATTGTGGTCGGTAGTGCAAATATACAATTTTTTTTGAAAACAAAAAAAGGTTATTGGTTATGGGTGATGTGTTATGGAGGAGAACCCCTCTGCCCTTCGGGCACCTCCCCTTCGTAAGGGGAGGAGTTTGAGAGGTGGCAAGAGCGTATCATCAACCTATTATCGACCTATCATCTCCTACCGTGGTAGGAGTTGGTTAGGAGTTGGTAGGGAGTTGATAGGTGATTGATAGGTAGTTAGCAGTACTTGTCAAGAATTGGAGAATTAGGAAATTTTTCTGCTGCGCAGGGCTTTTTTATTCTCATCAGAATGAAAAGAATAACCAGAATTTCTTTTTGTTCTTTTAGTTCTGATTGAGAAAAATCAACGGCGGATTTTTCGAATTACGCGAAGCTGACGCAGGTTGGTTTTGGGTGATGAGCATGTATTAAAAAATTTGTATATTTGCAGCCGTGATATGACTACATCCAATCCTCATATGACCCTCCATAAGCTCTTCTTAAATATCAAGAAGAGAGACGTTTACTTTAGTTAATAGTTAAGAGATAAAAGTTAAGAGTTAGCTACGCAATTCTTTCTTTTTTCACTCCCGGAAGAGCCAGTTTTGGCTTCGTTTTCGCATATATTTGCAGATTTATGAATTTTTAACATATTAACAATTAAAAACATAAAAAATTATGGAACTTCCCTTTGCAGAAGCTTGGAAAATCAAAATGGTTGAGCCTATCAAGAAGAGCACCCGCGAGCAGCGTGAGAAGTGGCTCAACGAGGCCCACCAGAATGTCTTCATGCTGAAGAGCGACTACGTCTACATCGACCTCCTCACCGACTCCGGCACCGGCGCCATGAGCGACCGCCAGTGGGCCGCTATGATGCAGGGCGACGAGAGCTACGGCGGCGCCCGCTCATTCTACCACATGAAGGACACCATCACCGACATCACCGGCTTCGAATAAGTCATCCCCACCCATCAAGGACGTGCCGCCAAGAACGGGCTGTTCAGC
>JAEEGI010011256.1_pt1 | contig 19316 bp, 9 predicted proteins | sample 8958751 | NCBI WGS metagenome assembly JAEEGI01 (sample SAMN16246545, study PRJNA631951) | gut metagenome | biome: gut microbiome; feature: rumen; material: KS-attached | host: Bos | place: Iran: Karaj | collected 2018-10 | reverse complement strand
ACGAGACCGCCTGGATGACTCAGGGTCACGCCAACCTCATCATGGACAACCTGATTGCTGAGGGCAAGATCAAGCCCTTCATCGTGGTTTGTACCTACGGTATGACGAACGAGATGGGCTTTGGTGGTGGCGGTCGTGGTGCTGCTGCCCAGAACTTCGAGAAGGTGCTCTGCGATGAGCTTATCCCATACGTCGATGCCAACTTCCGCACCATCGCCAAGAAGGAGAGCCGTGCTATGGCTGGTCTGTCGATGGGTGGTATGGAAACTCATTCCATTACCCTGGCTCGTCCTGAACTGTTCAACTATTACGGCTTGCTCAGCGGTGGCGTCTATACTCCCGAGGAGATTAAGGACAAGAATCAGGTGAAGTACATCTTCCTGAGTTGCGGTTCTAAGGAAGGTCCCGACCGCATCAAGTCGGCTGTGGATACGCTGAAGGCTGCTGGCTTCAACGCCGAGAGTCACATCTCTGAGGGTACCGCCCACGAGTTCCTGACCTGGCGTCGCGCCCTCCGTCAGATGGCACTGAGCCTGTTCAAGTAAAAATTGAAGGATTGAAAAATTGTAGAATTGAAATAATCATAGCATTAAAATGATGAAGAAATTATTTATCGGACTGATCCTGACTATGGTGGGTAGCACGTCCGTATTTGCACAGTTTCGTCAGGTTGACCCCAGAGAGAATGTCGGCCTGAAGGATGCCTACAAGGGTTATTTTACCATTGGTGTAGCGCTGAACCAGCGCAATGTAACTGACGATGCGCAGAAGGCTCTCGTCATCAAGCAGTTCAATAGTGTGACTGCCGAGAACGACTGGAAGCCCGGTGAGATTCATCCGAAGGAGGGCGTGTGGAATTTTGAGAAGGCTGATAAGATTGCTGACTTCTGCCGTCAAAACGGTATCAAGATGCGTGGTCATTGCCTGTGCTGGCATTCACAGTTTGCCGACTGGATGTTTACCGACAAGAATGGCAAGCCTGTCAAGAAAGAGGTGTTCTATCAGCGTCTGCGCGAGCACATCCATACGGTGGTGAACCGTTATAAGGATGTGGTCTATGCCTGGGACGTGGTGAATGAGGCCATGGCTGATGACAACCAGTTTGGTCCCCGCTTCGGATTCGGACGCCCAGGTCAGGAGCCGAGTCCGTATCGTCAGAGCCGTCACTTCCAGCTTTGCGGCGACGAGTTCATTGCCAAAGCTTTCCAGTTCGCCCGTGAGGCTGATCCCAATACGTTGCTGTTCTACAACGACTACAGCTGCGTAGACGAGGGTAAGCGTGAGCGTATTTATAATATGGTGAAGAAGATGAAGGACGCTGGTGTACCCATCGACGGTATTGGTATGCAGGGTCACTACAACATCTACTTCCCCAGCGAGGAGCAGCTTGAGAAGGCCATTGTCCGTTTCAAGGAGATTGTGAAGCATATCAATATCACCGAGCTCGACCTGCGTATGAACAATGAGAGCGGTGGTCAGCTGATGTTCTCACGTGGTGAGGCGAAGCCCATGCCTGCTTACATGTCAACCCTGCAGACCGACCAGTACGCTCGTCTGTTCAAGGTGTTCCGTAAGCACGCTGACGTCATCGACAACGTGACTTTCTGGAATCTGGGCGACAAGGATTCCTGGCTCGGCGTGAACAACCACCCGCTGCCCTTCGACGAGAATTACCGCCCGAAGGCTTGCTTCCGTGCCATCCGCGACTTCGATCCCGCCCTCGACAAGCGCGTGCCGAAGGAGGACTTCGTCATCAACGAGTGGAATCAGCCTGGTCAGGAGTGGCCGAAGGTGAACAGTGAGGGTTATGCCCGTTTCCAGATCGAGGCCCCCGATGCCAAGTCGGTGATTGTCAGTCCCGGGCTCGGTGGTCGTGGCGGGACGGTGCTGAAGAAGGATGACAACGGCATTTGGACAGGAACTACCGAGGGTCCGATGGATCCCGGCTTCCACTACTATCATCTGACCATCGACGGCGCAACTGTCAATGACCCGGGTACAGGCAACTACTTCGGTTCTTGCCGTTGGGAGAGTGGTATCGAGATTCCTGCTCCCGATCAGAACTTCTATGCTGAGCGCACCGATATTCCTCATGGCAGCATGCAGACGGTGAAGTTCTATTCACCCAGTCTGGGTAAGATGCAGGAGGCTACGGTTTATCTGCCCTATGGTTATGGACAACTCGTCGATAAGAAGGGTAATCCTGTGAAGGCAGGTGGCAAGGGTATTCAGGAGCGTTATCCTGTGCTCTACTTGCAGCATGGCTGGGGTGAGAACGAGACCAGCTGGCCTATCCAGGGTAAGGCAGGTCTGATTATGGATAACCTGATTGCCGATGGTAAGATCAAGCCCTTCATCATCGTGATGGCCTATGGTCTGACTAACGACTTCAAGTTCGGAACCATCGGTCAGTTCACGGCTAAGGAGTTCGAGACGGTGCTCATCGACGAGCTCATTCCGTATATTGACAAGAACTTCCTGACCAAGTCCGACAAGTGGAACCGCGCTATGGCAGGCCTGTCGATGGGTGGTATGACCACCAAACTCATCACCCTGCGTCGTCCTGAGGTGTTCGGCTACTGGGGTCTGCTCTCCGGTGGTCAGTATGCACCTGAGGAGATCAAGGATCCTACGGCTGTGAAGTATATCTTTGAGGGCTGCGGTTCTAAGGAGAATCCTGATGGCATCAACAAGAGTGTTGCCGACCTGAAGGCTGCTGGCTTCAATGCCGAAGGTCTGATCTCCGAGGGAACCGCCCATGAGTTCCTCACATGGCGTCGCTGCCTCCGTCAGATGGCACTGAGCCTCTTTAAGTAAAACGAATTTCTTAATTATAAGGAAAGCCCCGGAATTTCTTCCGAGGCTTTCTTTTTTCGGGGTTATAATTGTTATATGTACACAGTAGGGACGGTTCCTACTGTGTAATTTTTATAAGCTATATTCGAACATGACGATGGAGTAGGGGGCAAGGTCGTATTTGAATTTCTTCTGGGCCTTGATCTGCTCTTTCTGAGGAACGATGGGCTGAACCTCGTAGTTGTTCTCCTGATCAGGCTGTCCGCTGATGGTGGTCTTGGTAGCCATCTTCTTGATACCAAAACGGCTCAGGTTGATATTGGCGGTCTTGGCCTCAGCACCGGCGTTGCAGAGCTTCACATAGAGCTTGCGGGTCTTCACGTTCAGGATGACACTCTGGCCCTGAAGATAACCGCTCTCCTGATCCTGGGGCAGTCCTCGCCAACGGGGAGCTGCATCGGGATTGTCGATGGTCACGCAGTCACCATAGTAATACTGACCTGAAGACTGGCCGAACATCTGCTGCACATAGTAGCTGCAGGTCAGGAACGGACGCTCATTGTCGAAGTAAATCAGGTCGGGATTCCAGTTGGTATTGGTCTTCTTGGCGAAGAGAGGTGCGTAGGAGGTCATAGCCACGATATCGCCATTGGCCTCGACATGCAACAGATATAGGCCTTCTGCGAGGGCATCGATGAGTTTCTTATCCTTGGCAGCATACTCGCCTAAGTAGACCTTTGTCTTGCGGTCGCGGGGATAGTAGTTGTACTGGCGGCTGCTCAGGAAGTAAGCGTTGGGCTCGTAGTAGTGCTCGTCGATGATGGGCATACCCAGTTCCTCAGCGAGCTTCCAGCCAGCCTCCAAATCGCGATTGCCAGGATGAGAACCAGGACCAGCAGTACCGACAATCACAATCTCGGGATGTGCCTTCATCACGCGTTCATATATATACTTAAAGCGCTCGTTGAACTCCGGAGAGATACGCTCCTCATTACCCAAGCCGAGATACTTCAGGTTGAAAGGCTTCGGATGACCGGCATCAGCACGCATCTTCGCCCATTTGTTGGTAGCAGGATCACCATTCGCCCATTCGATGAGGTCGATGGCCTCGGCTACCCATTCGTCCATCTGATCCATAGGCACCACATCCTGTGCCTGATCACGCATGCCCCAGCCGCCATTGGTTCCCTGGCAGGATACACCGCAAGGCAGGATCGGCAGCGGCTCCATACCAGTATCCTCACAGAACTGGAAATACTCGAAGAAGCCCAATCCCATGCTCTGATGGTAACCCCAGGTGTTCTTCAGACCCTTGCGCTGCTCCTTCGGACCGATGGTGGTCTTCCAACGGTAGGTGTCCCAGAAACCATCGCCACCGCCGTGAACCACGCAACCACCGGGGAAGCGCATGAATTTGGGCTGGAGGTCGGCCAGTGCCTGAGCCAGGTCCTTACGCAGACCGTGACCTTTGTAAGTGTCCTGAGGCATGAGCGATACCATATCGACGTCGAGGTCGCCGGGGGTAAGCACGAGAATCTGGAGTGCAGCATTCTGACAGGTGCTATCGGGTGTCAGCACAGCCTCGTACTTCTGCCATGAGGTGTTGCTGACGTCGAACTTGGCCTCAGCCAGGAGTTTTGGATCTCTGGGACCGAAGCCAAAACCACCGCCGCGACCCTGAGGCTGTGCTATCAACGCCACACGTACCTTCTTGGCTGCACCGATGTTACGCAGGAAGGCAGAGAAATCGTATTTCTCGCCAGCCTTCACACTGATACCGTCGAAACCGTCGTTCTGGATACCATAACCCGTCCAGCCGCGATAGTCATAATACTCCTTGGCACGCTCGGTGTGCAGGCGCATGTAGGTGGGATTGTTGGCGTTGAGACCATCGGTCATACGGATGTCCAGGCGTCCGAGAGAGTGTCCGGGACGTACTATCTTCCATGCAGTACCAGGTCCCCAGCCGTCGCGCTCTGAGGGGTTGTACTCGAAGCTTCCGTTCTGGATCAGTTCGGCATACAGACCACCGTCGGCACTGGAACTGATATCCTCGAAGAAGATACCGATTAATTCATCACTGATAGCCTTTCCGCCAGCGGGGGCTTTCATCGATTTCTGGGCGTAGAGACCCAGTGTAGCTGCCAGCAAGGCAGCGCAGATTGTCATTCGTTTTTTCATTGTTTTTGTTTTGTTGATAAGTGAATTTGGCGCAAAGTTAATAAAAAAACTTCAATAATTGTCGGAATGATACAATAAAAAAAGATAAAGAAACAAAAAGGATAGTTGAGATTACGGAATCTTTTGTAATTTTGCAACCGTATAAAGACAAAGTAATCAATTTAAGACAGAGTAACAGATTAACTTATTATTTAAAGTAAGATGAAACTTAAGAACGTAATCCTTAGCGCAGCTGTCGTAGTGGCGATGCCTGCAGTGGCCCAGAATCCATTTGTTCAAACCTGGTTTACAAGTGACCCAGCTCCGATGGTGCACAACGGGACGATGTATGTCTATACCGGTCATGATGAGGATAATGCCGATTTCTTCTGGATGCAGGAGTGGCGCGTCTATTCCTCACAGGACATGGTGAACTGGCAGGACCATGGTTCCCCCCTTGCCTTAGAGAGCTTCTCCTGGGCTGACGACCGTGCGTGGGCCTCGCAGACCATCGAGCGCGACGGCAAGTTCTATTGGTATATATGTGCGCACTCCCGTCTCTCCAGAGGTATGGCCATCGGTGTGGCTGTCTCTGATTCACCCACGGGACCTTTCCGCGATGCCATCGGCAAACCGCTGTTCGAGAACGGCTCCTGGGACCATATCGACCCCACGGTGATGATCGACGATGATGGTCAGGCGTGGCTGATGTGGGGTAACCCTAGGATTTACTATCTGAAACTTAATAAGGATATGATCTCTTATTCTGGTGAGCTTGGTATGATCGACATGACGGAGGAAGGCTTTGGTGCCCCTTCGATGGACAAGCGCGAGAAGGATAAGAAATACAAGGATAACTATACCGAGGGCCCCTGGCTGAGAAAAGTGGACAGTTCCAAGTTCAAGGTGGATCCCGCGAAAGCCTATCAGTTGCTCTATGCTGCTGGTGGTGTGCCTGAGCATATCTCTTACAGTACGGCTCCCTCTCCCTTAGGACCTTGGACCTACGCAGGCGAGATCATGCCCCTTTGCGATACCAAGTCATTCACCAATCATTGTGGTGTGGCGGATTACAAGGGGCATAGCTATTTCTTCTACCATACGGGCAAACTGCCCAACGGCGGTGGGTTCGGACGTAGCGTGGCCGTCGAGGAATTCAAGTATAATGCCGATGGCAGCTTCCCGACGATCATGCCTACCGACGAAGGCGTGAAGCCCGTGGGTAAGTTCTGTCCCTATCGCAAGGTCGAGGCCGAGACGATGGCGTTCTCTAAGGGCATCAAGACCGAACAGAACGACGAGGTGGGCGTCTATGTGACGGATATCCACAACGGCGACTATATCAAACTGCAGAACGTGGCGTTCGACAACAAATATCCGCGTGTGTTCAAGGCGCGCGTGGCCAGCGGTCTGCGTGGCGGACAGATTGAGATACGCCTCGACAGTGTCCGCGGAAGATGTCTTGGTAAGGTCAATGTGCCTGGTACCGGTGGCTGGGAGAAGTGGCAGACCATCACCCTCGACCTGGACTATTCTACCCTGAAGGACATTGATGCGCCTACCCGCACCCTTTCCGGCATTGCGCTGCCAGAGACAGCCGACCTCTACTTCGTCTTCACAGGTCGCAAGGGTCCGAAGCTTTTCAACTTCGACTGGTGGGAGATGCGTGGACTGGAGCAGGTGAACATGCCGTTGTTCCAGACGAAATATACTGCCGACCCATCACCGATGGTCGTGGGCGACACTTTATTCTTATATACGTCGCACGATGCCTCGCCTGAGGACATCCCCGATCCAAACGAGAAGAGCTCTGCCGGTTTTTTCATGTACGACTGGCTCCTGTGGTCGACCACCGATATGGTGAACTGGACGGAGCACGGGGCGTGTGCCTCGCTCAAGGAGTTCTCCTGGCGCAGTCGTGAGAACGGTGCCTGGGCCATCCAGACCGTTGAGCGCAACGGCAAGTATTACCTCTATGCCCCGCTGCATGGTCATGGCATCGGTGTGCTGGTGGCTGATTCGCCTTACGGCCCCTTCAAGGATCCCCTTGGCCAGCCGCTGGTGTGGCAGAAGGAGCATTGGGACGATATCGACCCGAGCGTCTGGGTCGACGACGATGGGCAGGCCTATATGTTCTGGGGCAATCCTCAGACCTATTGCGTCAAGTTAAACGAAGATATGATCTCTACCAAGGGCGACATCTACGTGCTCAATCCCAAGGACGGTGTGATGCGTCCTGTGAAGGAGGAAGGTGCCAAGATCAACCTCAGGGTGCCAGGCAGAGAGAAGGCAACCTGGGCCATCCAGCACTATCAGGAAGGCCCGTGGTTCTACAAGCGCAGCGGCCATTACTACATGGGCTTCGCATCCACCTGCTGTCCTGAGGGCTTGGGTTATGCCATGAGCAATTCACCTCTTGGACCTTGGAAGGAACAGAACTACCTGATGGCGCCCACGCAGCGCGACCGTGGCAATCACCCCGGCATCTGCGATTTCAAGGGACATTCGTATCTCTTCGGTCAGGACTACGACCTGATGCATTTGGAGACTTTCCAGCACCATGAGCGCCGCAGCGTGAACGGTACGGAGATTACCTACAATGCCGACGGAACGATCCAGACATCGCCTTATTGGCTGGATCTGGAGCCCATGAAGCAGTTGCACTGGCTGAATCCCTATAAGCGTGTGGAGGCTGAGACGATGGCCTGGGGCTTCGGTCTGAAAAGTGCCAAGATGGGCATCGAGAACACGGGTGTGGTGAAGGATATGCCGGAGTCGACGGGTAAGAAGAATATGTATATCTTTGATATCAACGACGGTGAGTATATCCGTCTGCGCGGTGTGGACTTTGGTGAGAAGGGTGCCAGGCAATTTGCTGTCGTGGCTGCCGCTGCTGCCCAGGCTGGCTGTACCATTACCCTGCACCTTGACAGCAAGACGGGCGACGTGATCGGTTCGGTCGATGTCAAGTCGACGGGTTCCGTGGAGAAATACAAGTCGTTTTCTGCCAAAGTGAAGGGCGCGACAGGCGTACACGACCTCTACCTCTGCTTCAGCAAGGCTTCGGGCGACGTGCGTCTCGACTGGTGGACATTCAAATAATCAACTTATTTTTATATCAACATTTTCTAATATCAAAAACTTATGAAGAAAACTTTATTATCAGCAATCCTGATGGGCTTTGCAGCCTTTGCTTCTGCACAGCCCCAGGGCGGTTTCGGAGGCTTTGGCGGTTTCCAGAGACCACAGGTGAAACTCGAGACCTCCCAGGAATGGAAGGATGTGAATTATGCAGGCGACGACCAGGCATTCCATACCTGTGACATCTATCTGCCTAAGAAGGAGGCTGCCAGCTATCCCGTGGTGATCCACATCTATGGCTCAGCCTGGTTCAGCAACAACAGTAAGGGTGCTGCCGACCTCGGTACGATCGTGAAGGCCCTGCTCGATGCCGGCTATGCTGTGGTTTGTCCGAACCATCGCAGTAGCGGCGATGCCAAGTGGCCTGCTCAGATCCACGACATCCGTGCCGTCATCCGCTTCGTACGTGGTGAGGCAAAGAAGTATAAGTTCGATCCCTCATTTGTAGCTACCAGCGGTTTCTCTTCCGGTGGTCACCTGGCTTCGACGGCTGCTACCACCAGTGGTATCAAGCAGACGAAGGTTGGAACCTATGACATTGACCTCGAGGGTTCGCTCGGCAATTATACAAAAGAGAGCAGCGTTGTGAATGCTGCCTGCGACTGGTCGGGTCCTGTGGATCTCACGAAGATGGACTGCGGACCTGGCATGAGCATGGGTGCTAACAGTCCTGAGGATGTGCTGCTCAATTCTAAGCTCGACAAGGAGCCGGACAAGTATCGCAGTCTGAGTGCCACCTACTATGTCAATAAGAAGAATCCGCCAATCATCATCTTCCACGGTGAGAAGGACAATGTGGTTCCCTGCTGCCAGGGTAAGATGTTCTACGAGAAACTCGTGGCCGCTGGCGTGAAGACCGAGGCTACCTTCGTTCCTGAGGGCGGACACGGCATGGGCATGTACTCTGAGGAGAATCTCCAGAAAATGGTGAATTTCCTCAACGCCGTCAGAACAGGCAAGTAATTATAATATAAAACCACAGATTTCACAGATTACACAGATTCTGGATTATAGAGATTATAAATCTGAAAATCCAAAATAATCGTGGCTTTAGCTACTGCAATCTGTGTAATCTGTGAAATCTGTGGTTTAAGAAACTATCGCTGGAGGACTTTCTTGCCGTTGCGGATGACGATGCCGCGATAGTTCTCGTCAACACGCTGACCGGAGAGGTTGTAGATGGCTGACGGCTGACTGTTGACGGATGACGTCCTGACACCCTGGATAGCCGTAGAGACAGGTTGCTCGACAACAGCAAGATAGCTCGTCTTGATGTTGGGCTTCTCGATGGTAGGGATGTTCATCACATACACATCGGCGGCACCGTCGGGATAGCGGCCTACACTCTCGTCACCATTATGACTTGTATAGACGAACTCGTCGCTCCATGACTCATCGGCAGCCGTCAGCAAGAGATCACCGCTGTTTTTATCCAGTTTGAAGGAGGCGTGCAGTTGTGAGACGGTCTCCAACTTGTCGCACCAGATGATGAGATAGCCGAAGGCTGGGATGATGGTCGAGGTCCCGGTGCTGCCTTTGGTGATCATGTATTTCTTTGGACTCTTGGGATTATCCGTGAGGTACATGCCTTCCACATCGATGGGATTGGCCGTCGTGTTGTAGAGCTCCAGCCAGTCGTTGCGCTTGAAGACCTCATTGACGTAGATACTGTTGGAGGCGCTCACCTCATTGATACGTACGGGCGTGATTCCCTGTGCAGCGCGTTCGGCATCGGTGAGCGGGGTGAAGCAGGCTACCAATGACACGGCATTGTCAGACGAAGAAAGCTCAAAGACAGGATCTGTCGACACGAAACCCTCAGATGCACTTCCCATGGTTGTAAAGAGCTCTGCGGCCCAATACTGGTCGCTGGAGGTATAGCTGTTGTTGTGAATCTCAACAGCGATGACATTGTTGCCGCTCTTGAAGAGTGATGACGAGATCTCGAGGGTGCCTGTCAGCGGCGTACTTTCAGCATAGCTGGAAGAGAAACTGCTGAAGGTGATATTACCATTAGGCATATTGTAACGTCCGGCCTCCTGGCCATTGATGTAGACCACGAAACCATCGTCCACCTGATAGTTCAGCAGGAACACATCGCTGCGCGTAGGAGCAGAGCTGAGGCTGATGGTCTTGCGGAAATAGGTGGTGGGGTTCTTCCGCTGGCTGTCAGAGCCGTAGCTGACAGTGGTCTTCACGCCTGTCATGGAATAGCCCAGTGGCGCCTGGCCTGAAGCCCAGCTGTTGTCGTTGAAACCCGAGGATGTCCAGTCGTTGGGCGCAGCGCCTTTATCGTAGTACTTCCATGTGTCGTTGAGCTTCACGATCTGGTTGGTGGCGGTGGTATTCTTTTTCCAGCCTGCGAAGGTATAACCGGCAGGTGCTTTGGCTTCAATGGTGACGGGAGCGAAGAGCTGGCCGTTGAAATAAGCGTAGGGTACCTTGAGCCCGTTGATGTAGAGATTAGCACATTCGTTATCGGCTGCAAGCTGAACGCTGTGCTTCTTCACACCCGAGAGCTGCATGACGCCGGTCTGTTGCAGCGCGGAAATCATCTTCGACAGGCGGTTGCTCAGCTGGTTCTTGATGGCGTTGGCTGCTTCCTCCGTGTGATGACCCCTGTCGATGTTATTTGGAACTGTTCTCATCAGGTCAGTCATCGGCTTGACCCTGGCTAGCAGTTCGTCGACAATACTGTTGGCACGTTGCACTTCAAAGACGCTGCCTCCCATCAGACAGAAGGTGTCGATGAACTGCTTGCGGAAACCGTCGTGCTTAAGCAGATTCACGAAGAGTGCTACCATCTCGATACGTTCGTTGCCGATGGGGCCATATTTGCTGAGCGATGAAGAGATGGTGCGGTCCCAGACGTTGAAGGTATAGTCAAGGTCGAAGCATATAAAACGGAAACGGCCGTCCAGCCGGCTGCGATAGCCTTTGACATTATTATCTGGCCAGTCGTCGTTGCCGAGATAGAGCTCAGCAGCCATGTAATTGGCAAACTCGTCGACATCGAGCAGCGTCCTGATTTCATCGTAGACACCGGCATCATTCACGTTTGCGCTCAGACTGACGAGACGCTTGTAGGCTTCGTCGTCGCCATTCTTGAATTCCTTGTTCTCAAAGGCATCGAGTTCCTCGTCGTCATAGCCGAAGTTGGCATAGGCGTATTTGTCGTTGTTTGGCTCCCGCAAGTTCAGCACACCGCGGAGTTTACCGTTCACATATTCGATGATGGGCACATACGACTGACAGTCGAGATCGATGCCCGAACGCTGGATAATGGTTTCGAGGGCTGCATCCCTGAAGCGGGAATTGTTGTTCCAAATATCATTACCGCCATTGCGTATCACCAGTTGTTTGTTGCGGATATAGGGTTTCTGGGGGAAGAAGGAATAGTCGAAGCGGTTCTGGCCGTCGAAGATCTTGCTCGACTTCAGTTTCATCGAACGGGGATCGATGCTCCTGGTCCATCCACCGGAAACGGCGATGTTGACATCCTGATTGAATAGCATCTGCCCGTCAGGGCTCAGGTAGCTGAAGTTCACCGGACGGTCCCAGTCGCAATTGTAGTTGCGCTTCTGATTCTGTCCGTTGCCGGTCTTGCCGTTGGTGCCGTCACCATCGCAATCAATACCGATCTTCGGGTCTGTGAAATATTTCTCGTTACCGACGATGCTGATAATGGGGATGGTGTATTCATTAGTGGTCTTGATATAGCTGCGGGTAACAGGCGCACTGGGCAGATAGCCATCTTGGAAGAGGCGAAACACATAGTTGGTCGTGTTGCTGATGGAGAAAGTGCCTCTGGTGGATGCGCGGCTCGCTGTGGTGGGCACGCTGCCATCGGTGGTGAACCTGAGAGTGGTGCCTTCAGGAATCTCCACCTGTATGCTCAGTGAGCCTTTGAATAGCTGACTGCCCAGATTGACAACAGGCGGGTCTAATCGTTTGCTGGCGAAAACGGCGGTGGCGTTTGTGGCTTCGGGAGTGGGCGTTGACGTCCATCCCCATTCATTGCCGCCATCGGTTGTGCGGGCGTAGGCTGTATGACTCATCGCCTCGGGATAATTCTGTTTGGCGATCAGCTCGCCGTTCTGGTCGCTCAGCAGAATAGTTCCGCCGTCGCAATCGAGCTTGAAAGGTGCCTGATTTCTCAGGATATTGCTGGAACCGAGCCAGATGACCTTGAATCCCCCGGCAGGCACAGAGCCCATGTAGCTGGGCATTTTCCACATGGTCGGGTTATTGGTATCGTAGCTTAGGTACATACCGCCCAGATTGACGGGCTGGTCACCGGGGTTATACAATTCTATCCAACTGTCGAAGTTGATGGCTGGGCTCATCACCTCGCCAACATTTGAGGCCATCAGTTCGTTAATGACTAGAACAACAGAAAGTAAAGTTGACCACATAATCTATATTCTTTATAATTTTGGGCACAAAGGTACTAAAAATAAAAAATATTTTGTATCTTTGCCACAGATTTGTGTATTAATTTAAATAAGTATAACATGAAACGAGCTAAGTTTTTGATGAGTATGGTTGCAGTGGCCCTGTTTGGCTTGGTCTGCACGAGTTTTACAACCGAAGAGAAATCACGTATCGTAGAAGATGGTGGTACCGGTCCTTACAAGGCCATCATGAAGGAAGATGCCAGTCTGAAGGAGCACACCATCCTGGTACCGCAGGATCTCTCCGTCTTTGGCAAAGACCAGAAACTGCCCGTGCTGGTATGGGGTAACGGTGCCTGCACCAACTCGCCCTGGGAGCACTACAAGTTCCTGAACGAGATTGCCAGCCACGGATTTATCGTCCTGGCCACAGGCTTTATCCCCATGGATGAACAAGGCTATCGTGGTCCGATGTCGAGAACGGAGCAGCAGATAGAGTCCATCGATTGGATCATTGCCCAGAATGCCGACAAGAACTCGCCTTATTATAACAAGATCGACACGAAGAACATCTGTGTGGCTGGCATGTCGTGCGGCGGTTTGCAGACGCTCTTCAACTGTGCCGATCCCCGTATCAGTCTGCTGATGATCTGCAACAGCGGCCTCTTCAACCAGCAGAATGCCAATCAGGCTGTAGGCGGCATGCCTATGCCTCCGAAGGAGAAACTGAACGAGATCCATACGCCGATTATGTATCTGCTCGGTGGTGAGACGGACATCGCCTATGGCAATGGTATGGACGATTTCCATCGCATCAGCCATGTGCCTGCCCTCGCTGTCAACTTCCCCGTAGGTCACGGCGGAACCTATCGCCAGCCTCATGGTGGTGAATTCACTGTTGCGGCTCTGGCTTGGCTGCAGTGGCAGATGAAGGGTGATGCTGAAGCAGCAAAGATGTTCAAGGGCAGCGATCCTGGCCTCCTGAAGCGCGAGAAGTGGACACTGGAGAAGAACCAGAAGTTCGATGACCTGAAATGATTTATTTACGACCACGAATTACACGAATTAAAACGAATTGGCTGGCGCATTAAGAATCGCTGGCGATTCCATTCGTGTAATTCGTAATAATACAGTTATTGTGCGCAGCTAAGAAATTCGTGTAATTCGTGAAATTCGTGGTCAAAAAAACTTGATTAGTTTAAAGATGTTGAAAAGATTTTTAGTATGTTTGGCTATGGTGGGGATATTGATGCCTGCCATGGCGCAAAAGGTGGCATCGCCGAACGGGAAGCTGTCGTTAGAGACAGCGGGTGAGGGACTGCGGCTCTGTTATCAGGACCAGCCTGTGCTCGATATCCCTGCGGTGGGTTTCGAGGGTGTAAGTGCTAAGCCTGCGTTTACCTTTGTCAGGAAAGTGAAGGCCGATTACTGTATGCTCGCAGGTAAGCGCCTGCATGCCACGAACGAGGCCAATGAGTATGAGACGGCCCTTGGCAAGGGTGGGAAGATGATTGTCAGACTGTATAACGACGGTCTGGTCTTCCGTTACGAACTCACGCAGGTGTCAGGCACCCTGCCTAAGGAAAAGACCACTTATCGTATTCCCGAAGGCACGAAACGCTGGATACAGCAATGGACGGATGCCTATGAAGGCTTCTTCCCTCTGACCACCTCTTATAAGACACAGCCCGTACGTAGTTTCAGTGGTACGTTCAAATCGGCTGATGGTTGGAACATCCGCTGGGGTTATCCTGCACTGATAGAACCGCGCGACGGGGTCTTTGCCCTGCTCTCCGAGGCCAATATCGAGCGTCTGCAGAGTGCCTCGTGCCTCTATAATGACGGTGAACTCTATCGTGTGACTCCCGATGCCAATACCATTCATGTCTCCGACGACTGGCATACACCTTGGCGTGTTGCTATCGTGGGAGGTCTGGCGGATATCGTGGAGTCGACATTGGTTACCGATGTCTCAGAGCCTTGCCGGCTGACGGACATCAGCTGGATTCATCCCGGCGTAGTATCGTGGATCTATTGGGCGTATAATCACGGTTCAGACGATTATAATATCATCTGTAAGTATATCGACATGGCGGCCACGCTTCATCTTCCTTACATGCTTATTGATGCAGAGTGGGACCGTATGAAGGACGGTAAGACTGTGGAGGATGCCGTGAACTATGCCAAGGAGAAAGGCGTGAAACCGATGATTTGGTATAACTCCAGCGTTGGTTGGGTGGATGGCGCTCCGACGCCCAAATACCGTCTGAACAAGCCAGAAGACCGAGAGAAAGAATTCGCCTGGTGTGAGAAGATTGGTGTGGCCGGTGTCAAGATCGACTTCTTCTCGGGTGACAATCAGATGAACATGGACTATTGTCTCGATCTCTTGGAGAGTGCTGCCCGTCATCACCTGTTGGTGAATTTCCACGGCGCGACCGTTCCCAGAGGCTGGCAGCGTACCTATCCCAATCTGATGTCTACCGAGGGCGTCTATGGCGCTGAGTGGTATAATAACGTACCTACTTTCACCAAGCAGGCAGCGTCGCATAATGCGACCCTGCCCTTCACGCGTAATGTCATTGGTCCGATGGACTATACTCCTTGTGCTTTCAGCGACTCCCAGCATCCGCATATCACTTCTCATGCCCATGAACTGGCGCTGACGGTGCTCTATGAGAGTGCCTTGCAGCATCTGGCTGATCGTCCGGAGAGTTTCCTGGCGCAGCCTCAGGAGGTGCAGGACTTCCTGTCGTCGCTCCCCAGTGTCTGGGATGATACACGCTTTGTCTGCGGCTATCCAGGTGAGAGTGCCGTCATTGCCCGTCGCAGCGGCCATGTCTGGTATGTAGCTGGCATTAATGGTACCGACGAAGCCAAGACGCTGAATTTCTCTCTGGGCAATATTGTTTCAAAGTCTTCTGCCATCCAGGCTTTCTATGATGGCAAAGACCAGAAAAAGCCTTGGGACATCAAGGCTCTGAAACAACTGCCCACGGAGGTCGCTTGCCAACCTCGTGGTGGTTTTCTCCTGAAGATTACAGAATAAAATTAAGCCCCGCCAACCGGCGGGGCTTAATTTTTAATGATTGCGGAAGTTCCACTTGGAATTGTCGCTGCTGAAATCATACTCTGCTAGGGTGGGGGTAGAGTCACCTGCGGAGTAAAGGCAGATATGGGTATTGATACCTTCCTGTCCAGGGATGACCTTCGGCATGATACGGAAAGTTCCGTCGGTGAGCTGCTCAATGCGCCAGAGTTGGGCATCATCGCCTGTGTAAGCAGGAACGGTGATCACTTCCTTGTCAGCAGTAGCAGCCAGTGCGCGCTCGGTGCCCTCGATGGTAATCTTGAAGTAGGTATTGCCGAGATAAGCGCCCTTACCCTCTACGGGAGTCACGGTCCAGCGCTGGTGGGGACGGAACATATAGTCGCCGATACGGGCGGGGATATCACCCTCGGGCCATGTGCTCTTCACCTGATCCAGTGTCTGGTTAGCCACGGGCTGTGGGGGAGCGGCATTTGCCTGAGGACGGCCTCCGAAGCCACCGAAACCACCTGCACGGGCCACGTTCATGCGAACGAAGTCGACAGCCAGCTCGAGGGCGTAGCCACGACGCTCACTCTCAATCTCGAAGGTACCACCCTTGAACAACTCACCACAATAGGGCCAGTCGTTCTTCCAGAGCAGCGGACGGAGAGCCAGTGTAGAACGGCCACCCATGTCGAAATCAGCCTCCCAGTGGAAAGAAGCAACTTCCACACCCTCGTCGATGATGGTACGTCCGAAGTGTCCGGCACCAGTCTTACGGTCGCCAGCAGCCACTACCATACGGCCACCACCATGATACATATCACGGCCAACATTGTCGATATAAGGACCCTCGGGGCTCTTGGAACGGCCTACCACGATGTTATAGGTAGAGTTTACACCGTCGCAGCAGGTGCCATGGGTACCCAGCAGGTAATACCAGCCATTGCGGCAGATGAGGTCAGAGGCCTCACAGTCGATGGCGATATCCTTCTCTACGTTGCCGCTCTTACGGAAACCTGTGGTGGGATCCAGTTCAATCAGACGGATCGTTCCGAAATAGGTGCCGTAGCTTACCCACAGACGACCAGTCGAGGGATCGAGCATGATACCCGGGTCGATGGCGTCCTGATCCTCCATACCGTCGGAGAAGCAGACCTCCACAGCCTCAGACCACTTGAAATCGGGAGACTTCGGGTCGAGGGTCTTGTTCCACATGGTGAGGATACGACCTGCGTGACCGCCTCCGAGACCACCACCGGTGGCACCGTAGATGCAGAGATAACGATCGCCGATCTTGATCATATCGGGGGCAGCACCGCCTCCGGGACGCTCAGCACCGCTGTTCCAGGTCCAACCGTCTTCCGAGATCAGACCGCCACCACCGGTGCCGAAAGTGTAGTATTTGCCTTCACACTCGACAACCGTCGAGGGGTCGTGGATAAAGGGTGCGCCAATCTGCGCGTTTGCGGCTGTGGCCAGTGTCATGGCCGCAAGAATGCTATATAGTCTTTTCATATCTTATTTCTGATTTAAATTGATCTTGTAGTTCTTAACAGGGTTACCTTTCTCATCGAGGAAGCGGACGCAGAAGTCGCTCATGCCAGGACCGTTGATGACGGCACCACGCAGGATGTTGCGACCCTTCTTCAGAGTGACGCGCTTCGACATGGCATCGTCCTTCACCATACGACGGTCGCCAGAGAGCAACAGCGTCTCCTCGCCGTTCAACCACCACATAGAGGCGGAGTTGGAACCAACAGCCAGACGGACGTTCTCGATATCCTCATCGCAGTCGATGATGGTTACGGCCCAGAAGAGCACACCGTAAATCTGCTCACCGTATTTCTCGGCGAAGCGGAAGAGCTTCACGTTCATGTTCTCGCTGTCGAGGGCATGCCAGGTGAGGGTCTGCTTCACGGTCTTCACTTCGGGCTGTGCGGGCTGCTGCTGGCCACCGAATCCACGGCCGAAGCCTGCGGGTGCCTGCTCCTGCTTGAATACGGCCTGTACCTTCTGACCGTCCTTCGGGATGATGGTCTGCTGACCCTTGAAATACTCTCTGTTGAAGTGCTCACGCAGATAAGAGTCTGTGAACACGGTGTTGCCGCTGTTGGGCTTGGTAATCGGCTCCAGGAGCAGCCAGCGGTGGATGAAGCCTTCTGCATCAGGCTGTGCCGTCGGGGTGGTGATTGCATTGAAGTACTTCGGACGGTTCTTGAAGCGGACATAGTCCACGCTCAAGGCACCCTCGCCTTCGTTGGTGATCACGAGATCCGTCACGCCCTGAGGAACATATTCCAATGTTGCGGTCTGAGTGAGCCACTGGTTGCGCTGGTCGCGACGGAAGCGGCCCATCATAGGATTGGCCTGGGCACCGCCTGCGGGCTCCTCGGGCTTCACATTCAGCTTGATGCGGGCCAGCACCTTACCGGTAGCGCTCTTCTCACGGATGGCGAGCTCGGTATTGTCGGCGGCCTTCACACTCATGATGAGGTAGCCATCGGTGATCACACCGAAGTCCACATCATTATATTTGAGCCAGCTGCCCTTCTTTGGCAGGGTGGCCATATAGCTGCGGAAGGTATTGACGGTATCGATGAGTTCGCTGGTCACACCATCGCTGGCGCTGCTGTAGCGGTCGATCTCGATCTTCTCAGTAGCCTTGTTGATACCTACACCGCGCATGGTCTTCTTCACCTCCTGGATGGTGCCGTCGGCATTGAAGTAGAGCTTGTCGATCTGTACGCTACGGCGCTTGTCGTCGCGGGGTGAGAAGGCATTCTGATGATAGAACAGATACCACTGACCTTTGTAGTTGACGATGCTGTGGTGGTTGGTCCAGCAGCCATTCTCGTGCTCGGGCATGATGAGACCCTTGTACTCGTAGGGACCCATCGGGTTCTTACTCATGGCATAGCCCAATACCTCGGTATTCTCGCGTACGTACGGATAAGTAAGGTAATACCAGCCGTTAGCCTCGAAAGCGAACGGACCCTCAGCCTGACGGTTAGGCAGGCCTTCCAGACAGTTCACACCGATGATCTCCATCTCGCGGTTGCCGAACTTCATGGTAGACTTGGGATTGTCGTCAGCCAGTTCCTTCATGTTGGGCTTCAGCTTGGCGCAGCGGCCATTGCCCCAGAAGAGGTAGGCATTGCCGTCGGATGCCAGAAGCACACAGGGATCGATGCCGCCGACACCCTTGATGGGCTCGGGCTCAGGAATGTACGGACCCTCAGGACGGTCGGCGATGGCTACACCTACACCGAAACCGCCTCTGCCCTCTTTAGGAGCTGAGGGGAAGTAGAAATAGTACTTTCCATTCTTCTCGACGCAGTCGGGCGCCCACATGGAGTAAGAGTCAGGACGTACCCAGGGCACTTTGTTCTGGGTAACGATCACACCGTGGTCTGTCCAGTCGGTCAGATTTTCGGATGAGAACACATGGTAGTCTTCCATGCAGAACCAGTCCTGTCGCTGTCCGACGGGAGGCTTGATGTCATGCGAGGGGAAGAGGTACACCTTGTTGTTGAATACGCGAGCCGTCGGGTCTGCCGTAAACTGGTCGCGAATGATGGGGTTCTGTGCCAACGCTGTCAGCGACACCCCTGAAAACAGTAGTAACGATAGTAAATACTTCATTAGTTTATGATTTGAAAAAAATTATGTGCAAATTTACAAATTTTTTCTTAATCGGCCAAATGTTTGCTGGCGTTTCTTTGAAGATTAAGCCTAAATGATACTTGACCGATAGCTTATGTTACATTTGGCAAAGTGTAAGCGGGGATTTC
>JAEEGI010011251.1_pt1 | contig 19322 bp, 20 predicted proteins | sample 8958751 | NCBI WGS metagenome assembly JAEEGI01 (sample SAMN16246545, study PRJNA631951) | gut metagenome | biome: gut microbiome; feature: rumen; material: KS-attached | host: Bos | place: Iran: Karaj | collected 2018-10 | reverse complement strand
GATGTATATGAGATTAGCTTTTCGCAAAACTAATATAGGAAAGGGGGAGTAAAAGTGCATATACAGAAGAGACAAGATACTTATAGAATCACTGTTAGTTGTGGTCGAGATGAATCAGGCAAGCAAATACTATGCACAACTACTTTTGTTCCTCCAAAGGGACTAACTGAGAAACAAGAGAAAAAGGCTCTCTATGAGTTCGCTGATAAATATGAGCGCAAGATTAAGGGCGGTGCTTCTGCAAATTATAGCAAGATGACTTTCAAGGCATTCTGTCTTGATTACTATTATAAAAATCATCTGGAGACTTTAAAGCCTAAGACTGCAAATGGCTATCGTGCTGTTATTGAGTCACGTCTTATTCCGTATTTCGGTAATATGAGAATTAAGAACATTACACCTTTAGATGTTCGTGGGTGGATGGCAAGTTTAGAGAGAAAAGATGGGCAAGATAAAGTTCTTTCCCGCAATAGTACCGGAAGCTGGTTTAGAACATTATCCGCAATTTTAGGAAAAGCTTACGAGTGGGAGATAATAGATGAAAATCCGTGTAAACGAGTAAAATCGCCTACTAATACTCAACCTGATGTTGAAGCACTACAGCTTTCTGAAGTACAAACTATATGTGATAAGCTCCCGGAATATGATGACATTAGAGCCAGAACTTTCATTATGCTGATCTTGAATACAGGTATAAGAGAAGCTGAAGCAGCTGGGTTGGAATGGCGAGATATAGATTTCGATGATGGTGTAATATCGATAAGAAGAACATCACAGTATATTCCCGGTCGTGGAATGGTTGAAAGTACTCCTAAAAGTAAAACATCAGTTCGAGATATACCGATATCTCAGGATATGGTTAATGAGCTGGTCAAATATAAGATCTGGCAGAGGAAAGTGATAAAAGACCTGGGATCCGTGTATGAGGGTAATCCCGGTGAGGAAGCTCGGTTGTTTACATCGTGGAACGGGAAACCAATCTTCGATAGTACTTTAAGAAAATGGCTAACAAAGTTCTTGAAATGGTGTGATCTGCCAAGAGTTACAGTTCATGGATTGCGACATACTTTTGCCAGCTTATTGATTGCAAATGGTACGGATGCAAGAACGACAGCGGCACTTTTAGGACACAGTTCTCCGGCTCTTGTTATGAATGTATATGCCAACCCTCAAGACGAAGCAAAGGCGAGAGCGGTCGACAGTTTGAGTGACTTAATTAAACGAAGAAAAAAGAGGTGAATTTGGTTAACGTTTGGTTAACGTTTTCCCAAAAAGATACAAAATAGCGCGTGAACATATGTTCGGATAATGCCCCGCAAACCCAATATAATCAAGACTTTGCGTTAGTTTTTGAAAAGTTATAAATTGTGGGGAAATCCATTTGTAATCAGCAGGTCGTGGGTTCGAGTCCCACAAATGGCTCCAAGTCGAAACCCTTGAAACTATTGCGTTTCAAGGGTTTTCTTTTGCTTAGGTTTAGGTGGTTTTCCTTCAAAAACAGTCAAAATGGTGACAATTTGGGGACAGTCACTTTTGTCTGTTTCCCTTAGCAATGCTTCCGATCAGTTCACCTGCTCGGCGCTTTGCATCACTTTGCGGGTTAGCATAGGTATTCATGGTCTGGCCGGTAAGTTCTGTTTTGGCTCAAAAAATATTTACAAAATTCCCCCATATTTTATAATTTATCTAATATCGTAAGGGATAGAAAATCGGAGGGGATAGTAAAAATGGCAAGAGGCGGTTTTCACGGCGGCGGTTTCCATTCGGGCGGTCATCACAGCGGCGGAGGCGGATCCCACAGCAGCGGCGGCGGTTTTCGCAGCAGCGGCGGCGGTTTCCGCAGTAGTGGTGGTGGTTTCCGCAGTAGTGGAGGCGGTGGCTTCCACAGCAGCGGAGGTGGTGGTTTCCACAGCAGTTCCGGCGGTCGTTTCAGCGGTGGCGGCTTTTTTAGTGGTGGTGACTACTATGGAAATGACGGCTATGTATTTCAAAACAGGTTTACTATGTTTGCGATGTCGGTTATCGTTGCCGTGGCTGTCATTGGTTTCCTTTTTTCATTGATCGCATCGAACAGCATTCCGGGATTGAATTTCATTAATCTCGGAATCTTCTGCGCAAGTTTGGTCATTTTTATTATGGCTCTTAAAGAGACGGGAAGAACATCTGATATCTATTATTTTGATCATATCGATCTTAACAAGGTCGGAGGAAGAGTCTACAAAGTAAAGGGATACCGTCCTGCTGATGCGATAGGTGATAAGCGTACATGGGCATCAAAGAATGGCAGTCAGTACAGCATCTCTTTCTTTGACAGGGAATTCGGTGTCGAGAATGCGAATAAAGTATATGAAGCAAAACAGAGAACTCCCAAGATAGTCTGGGTGAAGACAAATGTCTGGGGCATCTTGATGCTCATCAGCTTCATCGTTAATTTCTCCTTCTATGAAGCAGTAATAGGTGTTTTCGAGAACATGATAATGACAGACATAGCGTTCTTTTTTATCGACGAATTCGTATTCTATTTCATGTCTGTCCTGACGCTCCTGTTTTCCATTGCAGCGCTCGTCTGCATCAACGCTAGAGACAAGATCCTTCACGAATGCGCATTAAGGATCGTCGAAGACAACATGGCATTCGAGGAAAGATATAAGACCGAGCAGTTCATTAATTCGCAGCTCAGCAAGAAGTGGTACTACAACAGCTGCCCGAACTGCGGTGCAGTGGCAAACAAGACATTGACTTACTGCTTAAGCTGCGGCACTTCTTTGGAGGTTCCTTCATTTGCGGATACGGAGCCGTCCTCAGTACACCGCGTATCCACATTTGACCCCCAAAAGCATAAAGCTAATGCGGCGGCAAAGGAGAAGATCTAATGAAAAAAATCTTCAAATATTCATTTGTCATTGGTCTGATCGGAGCTGTAGTCAACCTTATTTTGTTTGTGACTAATCTATTCTATGAACTGGTCGTGCCCGTGATCGAGAACTCAAGCCTTGAAGAAGGCCCGGTATTCGATTTCTTCGATAACCTTATCTATTTCACGCCTTGCATTTTCATGGTGCTGTTTGTTCTATACATAGTCGCAGGAATAATCTACAAAAAGAAGTTCCACGAGAAGAACGAAGAGAAAGAGACGGAAAAGCTCGTAGAGAAAAATACCGCCATCCAGAAAGAACTCGACGTTGAGGCGGAGTTCTTAAAGCACAAGTATTACACCAACTGTCCGAACTGCGGATCGGTCAGGGTGGAGAATACCAGCGTGTGCTCATTTTGCGGCGCATCGCTTGTTATAGGCGAAGATAAAGAGAAGTAATCTTATCAGGCTCCGAAAACCGAATCGCAGTATCTTACCGTGCCCATCGCATCTTTTGCATATTGGACTGCGGCGAAAAAGTGTTACACGCAGATGGGATTATGAATTACCATACAGTTAATACTGAAATGGTTTTTCGCAAAAAAATAGACAAATAATAGGGTCTCAGTACAGGCATTGTCGTTTATTAAGATAAAGTGATCGTAAGTTATATGAACAGCAAACACGAACATGGAGAATAATCTTGAAAGATAACATTATACGAGAAGAGTATTCTTCAGATAAGAAGTACAGATACTTGATCTGTCAAGAAGACAAGTATTTTGAAGTGTGGCTCCAGAAAAGAATAACAGATGAGTATATGGGTCCCGATTGGTTTACTTATACTTACATTCATGACTATAAACATGTGACCGACAGCCTTGAAAGAGCAATTGAAATAGGACGTGAAGGTCTGAGGAACTTGACGGGTTAAGAAACATAACCGGCAAATAGGAAAGTAGCGATAATCAGGAATTAGTCGCGCTAATAAGGAGTATAATTCACATATTGATTCAGTGATATAAGGGATAATTTCATGAGAACGCGATTAACGGTAGTGGAGTGTTTAATTCTGGTTTTCGGAGTGATATTGAGTATTACCGGAACTGTGAAGGCGGTGAAGTTGTCTACGTCTTATATTCCTTATTTCTGGTTTGCTGTATTGGGTATAGTTTTTGCCGTAGTTTTATTTATTCTCCGCAAGAAAAGATTTACATTCCTTGCGGGAATCGGAATGATCGCTATCTATCTGATCGTTGCAGGATTTGCTTATATCGTCTGCACAGTAAACGCAACCAGAATGAGGAACCTCTTATTCTATGAGGGCAAGATTATTGTCATGACGATAGATGACAAACATTATGTCTGGAATGGTGAGGGTTATTATAATTCATCTGATCTGAAGCCTGTTGATGTGAGAGAACAAAATGCTTTTATATCTGTTGACGGTGAGGACCAAGAACTGTCATTCGTGTATATGAATCCCGGCGATGAAGACACGGTCTATTACGAGATCTCCGGACGTAATGCAGGTGAATATCTGGTCATGGAGAGAATAGGGGAGTAATCACTATGGAAGAGTCTGACCGCAGATATAACCAAATGGTGGATCTGGTTAATCACAACCGGCCAAAGTCTGAACTTGTACCGCCTATTCAGAACAAAGAAGAGGACGAGAAGTTCGACAGTCTGGTCTATGAGTTATCAAATCTTCGAAGGAAGTATCCCAAAGCTATGTTGGCACACATTGATTCTGAATGGGGCCAATAGACTGCGGTTATGATATGGATTGAGTTTCAGATATTGCCGTCATAGTCTACCTGAAGGAACTGTACTCCATCTACATCCAGCACATGCTCACATTCTTTCTGTTGCGAAGAAAAAGACCTCAGAAGTCCTGAGGTCCCTTGCTATCGGTTATTTTGTTATGAGTTAATCTGTTGATCTCAAGCGCCCATGGGGAGCGGGAAGCCGAGTTGTGTCATCTGTTTACGGATTAGTAAGCATTATTTCCAATCTTTGGGCCCTTGATGCCCTTGCGCAGACACTTAAGTCCAAATTCGTCAATTTCTGCTTTGGAAACACCATATTTATTACAGGCCCATTCGGCATGACACAAATCTTCTTCTGTTGACAAAACATCTCCGGTCTCATCATCTATTACTTCCCACATACCCCACATACCGGTGTGAATATAATGAACATAGCCGCCTGCGATCGTATCAAGATCGCTGAACCCGAGTTCCTTTGTGCTTGTCATTTCTTTGCCGTTCAATTTAACAGTCTTCATTGTTATGTCCTCCTGAATGAGTTGTTTTGTTTGATGGCTTCATTATTGCAGGAGAATGGGTGCAGACCAATCAGTAATCTAAGGCTTATCTGATGCTTAAGCAACAATTCCCGGAACAGGTGTTGCTTAACGTTAGTTTTTTTGAAAAAGTGCTTTGAAAGCTTATTGATGGTGGAATACGTGCCATTCGAACCGCTTGAAAAAAGGGGGCTTGAAACGCAATAAAACCAGGCGTTTCAGAAAAATGCAAAAACGCCGTACGACAAATTGGACGGATGTATAATGACGTTGCTGATGGAGAACGGGATAGAAGTCATGGATGTGGCGGATCTGTAGTGCAACATTTCGGGAGCCCGGCTGTATATATAGTGAGATCTCAATGGAAGGCCGGTTTTTGTCATGAACAGATTTATAAGAGCAGCAGCGGCGGGGATGGCGTGTCTTGTGGCAGCGGGTGCCTTTTGTGCATGCTCGTCCAAGGTTAATGCGTTCCCGACAGTTAGTTTTGAGGACGGTGAAGTCACCGTGAACGGGAAGGTCGTGGCAGAGGATTGCGACCGTGTTTATTTCTACAGGATAGACAGCAGCGTGGTCTCGATGGCCGCCTGGTCAGACGACGGCGACGTCGAGACGATCAATGTGGATGCTTCGGGAAACGAGATAAAGCTGAGTGATGTCATAACGGACCCTGAACTGTATGAGGAGGCTGCCGCAGAGGAGATAGGCAAGCCGAAGATCGTAGCAAAGGATGCGGTATACGAAGGACCCGAGGTCGACCGCGATGCCATGGAAGATGTGCTCCTGGATTACGATAAAGCGATGGAGCTGTCTTACATTATCGGATACGACGGCGTGTCCGTGATCTACAAAGAGGACAACGGTGCGTCGTACTCGGTCACGTTCGGCTATGACAGCGGCATCGTAGACAAAGCTCTCGAGCCCGGAGACGGGATAATATGCCGGCCCTGGATGACCGGACGGGTAGGATACGGAATATCCGGCATGAAGCTCGAAGGATTTGTGGATCACTGGGCGGAGGATTCGCTGGAGATAGATAATTACGACGGGCACACATACTACTGGTTCTGCGTCGCGTATAAGGACGACGAAGGGGATAAGACGTACTATTCGGTCATTGCAGAAGAGACGGATGACGGCAGGGAGGTCGTCAGCGCGGAAGAGGTCGACGGGCCGTTCATGTGCTGTAACCTGGAAGAGTTCTCTGAGATGTTGGACGGGAAGTAACCTTAAATAGTGTAGGAAAAGTGTAGGTTTTTTCAGAAAAACTATGAGAAAACATAACAACTTATATAATCAAGCACACCTCTCAAACCTAATAAATTAGGGCCGTTCAGAGAATTTATGAGACGCTATAAAATCACTTGTTTCGTTTTGTAATCAGCAGGTCGTGGGTTCGAGTCCCACAAATGGCTCCAAAGAACAAACCCTTGAAAGATAAGGCTTTCAAGGGTTTTTCTTTTGCAAGGATTCGTCGATCATTTCTTGAAAAGTAACTGATTTGCCGACAATTTGGTGACTGTCCAATATGTTGTGAGCCCCTCATCTCTCGTCCATTTAAGAATTAGACTGAACGTGCTTCGTGCCTGAGACGGGGCGAAGGGGGCAGATTATTCGGGAGATCTATGCCATAAGAATAAGAGGTTCAGAAAACTCTGAACCCCTTGGTTTTATGCTTTCGTTAATGTTATCGATTTCTCCATTCTTTCATAACTTCTATTGCTACTTCCAACGATGGAGCGGGATGGTTATGCAGCAGACCATAATCGATCAGCACATCTATCTCTTCGTCATTGAGTTTTTTGCCTTGAAAATAGTAGTCTCCTGTGTTCCAAAGATATCCGAACTCACCGGGGGTGCCATCTTCCTTTATTAAGTCGATACCGGCCGCTCTTATTTGTTTTTCAGGCCTTTCGATCGAGCCTCCTACCACCTTATCAAGATCTTCGGGTTTTACTTCAGGATTCACTTCAGGGTTATTTTTATTTGTTTCTTCCATAGCTTTATTCCTCCGTGTCGCATCTGATACATTTTCATAGTACATTTCGTTTGTGTTCTTTTTATTGTAGAAGTGTGAACAATGGGCAAATGTATGCTTGACATCTGCGCCTCAGTAGAAGTAACCATATTCCTTACTAATCTTTCGAAAAAACCAAAGATATTTCAAGTTAAGCAACACATCTTCTGTACCCTGTTGCTTAAGCATCAGAACGGCAGGACGATCGCCTAAGATTCGCATAAACTTAGTGAGACTTGCAAAATGTTATTATAATTATTGGACTACAATCGATGTTATGACGATTGCAGGGGATAGATTGTATACCTGAAGGAGGTTCATCATGTTATCTCTCGACGTGTTAGGTCCTATATTTTCCGCGATAGGCACTTTATTATTTGCAGTTGTAGGGCTATATGTTTTATTGTCAATAGTGCTCTTTATTGTTGACGGAGTAAAGGCAAAAGAGCAGGGACGCAAGATCAAGATTGGCATCAAGATCATGTTCATCATCGCCATGGTCATCTCAGCTGCCATGCTTGCCCTGGGAGTATACGTAATTGTGTTGCTCTTTTATCTATTTATTCACGGACCTTTCTAAGTTTCGTTGGGTGGGGCGAAGAAGTAATTACGACAGAGATAAGAGGATGGTACAAACATGAAGAGGATACTTTGCTTTGGTGATTCGCTTACATGGGGCTATGACCCTGCAAAGCGTGTTAGATTCGAAGAGGACAGCAGGTGGCCGTGCGTTATGCAGGCGGCTCTCGGTGATGACTATAAGGTGATCGAAGAGGGACAGAACGGCAGGACGATCGCCACGGAAGACCCTGCAGAAGGCGAGAAGAACGGGCTCTCATACATCGGTGCCTGCCTCGAAAGCCATACTCCGTTGGATTATGTGATCATCATGCTGGGTTCCAATGACTGCAAGCGGAAGTTCTCTTATTCTTCTATGGACATAGCAGGTGAGATGCAGATCATGCTCGAGAAGGTACAGTCTTATAACCGCTACAGATGCAATGACGGCTTCAAGGTCATCCTGGTATCGCCTCCGCATTTTGCTGATACGATAAGGGATTCCTGGCTTGGCGACAGCTTCGGCTATGAGAATGCTGTCAAGCTGTCCAAAGAACTGGCTCCCTGGTACAAGCAGCTCGCGGACATGTACGGCTGCGCGTTTGTCGATGCGGCAGAGCATGTAAAAGCAAGCACTGTGGACAGCATCCATTTGGACAGCGAATCTCAGCGCACGCTGGGCATGGCTTTGGCGGAAGTGATCAAAAATACATAAGCTGATTCTGCACAATAGTTACGGTTATCCCGCATCGCTCGATCAGGTCCTCGAGATAATGCCTTCCGCAGATTTGGTTATAATAGAAGGTGCAGATCGCATCGTGGCAATATCTTTTGAACAGCAAGGCACTTAATAGGAGGAACCCTATGAGATTAACTGATGTTGACATTGGACAGCTGTTATACACTCCCTTTGTAGCAGATCACACATACGATCACGACGAAGAGGAACAGGGTTTCTTCAAGAGACACTTCGCGCGAAAAGCACCGCCGGAAGTGCCGTTCTTCAACAGAAGAGTGGAAGAATTCGGCAGGGACGCATTGTATGACGATGTTAGGGAAAGGTGCGATGCGTATAAAGTTAACGGTGCTCCTGACGAGACCATGGTTGTTCTGTCTCGCAGTTATTTGATCCTTCCGGGAAAAGAGATATTCCCGCTCTATGACATATTCAAATTTGCGATCAAAAACGAGCCGTATGACAGACGGCCTTATGAGCAATATGCCATAGACAGATTCGATAAGCCGTATGACCCGGCATATGTCAGTGAATTCGATAACGAAGAAGGGTTCGAGCTTGCAAGATTCAATATAAGGCTCTTGATCACCGACGAGAATAGTATTGATTATGAGTATGTTTTCCCTATGGAAGTATCTGACAGAAGGGATTTCCGAGAACAGTTGAATGAGCGTCTGGCTCCGATCGGTGCACATGACTTCTCTGACGAAGATGTCATGGACGGACAGTTTACCGAAGAAGAGCCATGGGAATAATCGTGTCGATTGGAAGCAAAAGAGAAGTATCAGCAATCCCCGGTTGGTGGTAAAATATTTTTAACACCTAATGGAAAAGGGGATTAATAATGTCAAGAGTCAATGTTTACACCAATGCCGGAGGCGGGGTAGAGCGCATTAATGCAGATGCCCGTCAGGCAGGCAAGGTTACGGAAGTCAAAAGAGATGTCAATGACATCAGGAGCGAGATCTTATCTCTGAAGATCATGGTCCAGGCAATGATGGAGATCATGAATGAGAGAGGAATCGAGACCGAAACAGTAAACGCCAGGATCGAAGAGATCATGACAAGGCCGGAGACTTTCGTGCCTACCACGAGATTGTCGAAGCCCTGCCCCAAATGCGGAAGGATCATCATGGATAACGGCAATACACCTCTCATGGGATCCTGCCTGTATTGCGGCGAGGAAGTCAAGTTTGTTCCGTTATTTGAGACAGGAAGTAAAGAGCCTGATCAGACGGAATCCGAAGAGTGACAGACAGAGCGTGGGGGGATAGATCTATAAGCAAGTTATTCTCATATGTTTGTCCAAGCTGCGGTGGGCAGATGGATACCGATGAAGATCGTAAGCTCATGGTCTGCAGATCATGCGGCAATACTTATGACTATGATTATTTTGGCGAAGAGAACCTGTTGAAGGCTGCCGGCAAGGCGCTGGCAGACGGCGAGTATTCAACGGCAAAGGACATGTATTCGTTCATGCTGGATAAGGAGCCTTCGAACGTTAAGGCTCTGAAGGGTCTGCTCCTGGCGGGCAACAGTGTTAACAAACTGTACGACATTACCTTTAAGATCAAGGAAGGGAAGTTTGTTCCCGGATGCTTTAATCTTGATAAGTACAGGAACACCAACAGTCCTGAGGCGGTTAAGTTCTTCGAAGATACAGACAAAGTCTTGTCACTGTACAAAGAGTATCTCGAACTCAAAAAGGCCGGTAAGAACCTTGTAGCAGAAGAGGATAAAGCCGAGCGCGAGCTTGATGACAGCAGCGGCAGATCATTCTTCTACTATGAGTCTGATGAGGGACTGAAAGCTAAGGCCATCGGTGCAGGCGTGATTATCGTGATCCTGGCCGACTTGACTCTGATCTTCGGCTTGGATTATGAGACTCCGGTGTGGGTCGTACCTGTTCTGGCAGTGGCAATGGTCGCAGCGTTCATTTATCTGCTCTCGGCACTGCTCAGGATGCATGCTAACAAGAAGGAACGTAAGGACTCCCTAATGACCGAACTGGATTCTATCGATACCGCGCAGGACGATAACAGGCATGAGATGCATAGAGTTCTGGGTGAGATCAATGCCATATTCAAAGAGATGAATTCATACTGATCGATACATATGCCTTTTAAGATAATCCGCAATGACATAACAAAGATCAAGGCAGACGCCATAGTCAATACTGCCAATCCCGAGCCGGTATACATGGCCGGGACCGATGCCGCGATCTACAGGGCGGCAGGCGAAGACAGGCTGCTCGAAGCTCGCAGGAAGATAGGCACTATAGGTGAGGGCATGGTGGCGGTAACGCCTGCGTTCGATCTTGATGCAACATATATATTCCACACAGTCGGTCCCTTCTGGCAGGGCGGCGGTCACGGCGAGGCGGATATCGTCAGATGCTGCTACGAGAACTGCCTTGCAAAAGCGGCCGAGCTCGATATAGAGAGCATCGCTTTCCCGCTCATCGCGACAGGTGCATACGGCTTCCCCAAGACAGATGCGCTGCTTATCGCGATGTCGGCCTTCAGCGCTTTCCTGACGGAGCACGAGCTGGACATAACGCTTGTCGTCTTTGACGGCGAGTCGTTCGAACTGTCCGGCAAGATCTTCCGGGACATCGACGAGCTCATCGACGAACGTTATGTGGAAGAACAGTTCGAATGCGAGTACGGCATGGCTCTCGGGGCGGCGCCGGAAGAGGTCTCTGAGGAAGCGTGCGAAGACAGAAACCTGAAAAAGCCCCGAAGAAGGTTTCTCGGTGTGGACCGTAACATGCTTCGCATGGACGAATGTGCCGCGCCTGCATCGGCTATGGCAGCATCAAAGGCATCGCAGAAGCGTTCCCTCGACGACGTCGTCAAGAACGTGTCCGAGACCTGGTCTGTCAGCCTTCTGCGCCTGATCGATGAGAAGGGCTACACCGATGTCGAGGTGTATAAACGCGCTAACGTTGACCGTAAGCTGTTCTCGAAAATAAGGACCAACAAGGACTACAAGCCCAGGAAGAATACGGCGGTGGCTTTCGCGCTCGCACTGAAGCTCAACGTCGACGAGACCAAGGACTTCATCGGACGGGCAGGATATGCGTTCTCGCCGTCAGACAAGTTCGACCTTATCGTTCAGTATTTTATCGACAACGAAGTCTACGACATGATGACGATCAACCTCGCCCTGTTCGAACACGGCCAGCCCCAGCTCGGCGAATAATACATCTTCTCGAAATGTCGCTTCCCATGCGACCACCACACCTTCCCCGGAACGTATACTGACCTTAACTTCAAAGGCCGCACGGCGGCAGAAAGAGAGGATAAGGACATGAGAAAGGGATTAACGGAGATCGTATTCATCTTGGACAGGAGCGGATCCATGGGAGGCCTCGAGAACGACACGATAGGCGGCTACAACTCCATGATCGCCAAGCAGAAGGACGAGGAAGGCGAGGCTTTGATCTCGACTGTGCTGTTCGCTAATCAGACGGAAGTGCTGCACGACAGAGTATCTCTCGATAATGTGGAGCCCATCACGGACAAAGAGTATTACGTCAGAGGTTCAACGGCACTCCTGGACGCAGTCGGAGGCGCGATCCGTCACATCGGCAACATCCACAAGTATGCAAGACCTGAAGATGTTCCGGAGAAGACGCTGTTCATCATCACCACGGACGGCATGGAAAACTCGAGCACCAGGTATACCTACGACAAGGTCAGGAAGATGGTTGAACGCCAGAAAGAGAAGTATCACTGGGAATTCATCTTCCTGGGCGCGAACATGGACGCGGTTAGCGTGGCAAGCAGGTTCGGAGTCGATAAGAGCAGGGCAGTAAGATACGAGTGCGACGGTGAAGGGACCAGGCTCAACTATAGCGTAATGTCCAGGATGGTCTCTTGCGCCAGGGCATGCAAGTCTTCTGAAGAGATGGCGGCAGCTTTTGATTCCGATGAGATGTTAGGCGACATCAGAAGAGATTATCAGAAGAGACACAAGAGATGATCAACAACAGATAATGTTCTGCCCCGCCTGGTGTGTTACACTGACAGTAACACACGAAAGCGGGGTATTTCTATGGCATCCAAGGTTTACTTCACTGACTTCAGGACAGGTCTCGGAACATCACTCACCGTAAAGCTCCAGAAGCTCATCAGGCAGGCCGGCATCGGCACGATCGACTTCGATAACAAGTTCGTTGCCATCAAGATGCATTTCGGAGAGCTGGGCAACCTCGCTTACCTCAGACCGAATTATGCAAAAGCAGTCGCTGATGTCGTTAAGGAGAACGGCGGACTGCCCTTCCTGACCGACTGCAACACGCTCTATCCCGGAAGCCGCAAGAATGCGCTGGAACACCTGGACTGCGCTAATATCAACGGTTTTAACACTGTTACAACGGGCTGCCAGATAATAATCGCGGACGGACTCAGGGGAACGGACGACATTATCGTTCCCGTTCCGAACGGCGAGTGCTGCAAGGAAGCTTATATCGGCAGAGCGGTCATGGATGCGGACATAATCATCTCGCTCACACACTTCAAAGGACACGAACAGGCCGGCTTCGGCGGTGCGATCAAGAACATCGGAATGGGATGCGGCAGCAGGGCAGGCAAGATGCAGCAGCATCAGTCAGGCCATCCCCACGTAATTACCGATGTGTGCAGGGGCTGCAGGAGATGCGCCAAGGAATGCGGCTCAAATGCCATCAGATATGAGGATAACAAAGCATATATAGATCCCGATCTATGTAAGGGCTGCGGACGCTGTATCGGTGCGTGCGCTTTCGATGCGATCGAGAACGACAACTGGGATGCACCGCAGATGCTTGGCAAGAGGATGGCGGAGTACACCGCTGCGGTAATAAGCGGCAGGCCGAACTTCCATATCTCCCTGATAACCGATGTGTCGCCCAACTGTGACTGCCACGGCGAGAACGATGCCCCGATCCTTCCCGATATCGGAATGCTGGCTTCTTTCGATCCGGTCGCGCTCGATCAGGCCTGCGTCGACCTGTGCTCGAAGGCGGAGCCTATCAGGAACAGCCAGCTCGGCGACAACATGGCAGATCCGCACTTCCACGATCACGGCGACCACTGGCATAACAGCAACCCCAACGTATCCTGGGCAGAGACGCTCGAACATGCCGAGAAGATCGGCATCGGTACAAGGGAATATGAACTTGTGACAATGAGGTAAAGATCAGACGATCTTGTTGTGCCAGTTCATCTCAGGATGCCTGGAGTAGTACTCTTCCTTGATGTCGTACATCTCGGCATCGGCCTTCTGCATGGCTTTCCTTATGTCTGAACCTTCTGCATCCTTGCTGTGGCATGCACCGACCGCAAAGTGAGATCTTCCCGGACGCTCGCAGTTGGCACGGAGCGTCTTTACATACTCTTCGAAATCCCCGATCTCCATACCCGGCGTTATGATAAGGAATTCGTCTCCGCCGACACGGTAGATCTCGGCCTTCTCGTATGTCGTATACTCGGTGAGCATAGAGGCAACATCCTTGAGCATCGCATCTCCTGCGACGTGGCCCTTGGTATCGTTCGTAGCCTTGAGTCCGTTAACGTCGATGAAGCAGACGCCGTAGGGCCTTTGTATCGGAGCGGTGCCGGAAGTGTCCTCGCTGATCCTGTTGTTCATGGCATTACGGTTGAACACGCCGGTCAGAAGGTCAGTCGAGCTCATTATCTTCATCTTGCGCACGTTCTGCTCGTTGGCAATCTCCGCTGACAGTATGAAGGAAGTGAGACCCAATGTCTCCTTGATCATGAGCGTCTTGGAAGGGTCGAAATTGCCTGCCCAGATATAACCGATGGTCTTATTGTCGGATCTTAACGGATAGATGACGATAGTCTTTACGTTATCGCCTCTTAGCGAATCGATCCACTCCGGTGCGATCTCGTGTGCCTCGTCCATGTCTTTGTCATTGGTCATGACGAAGCAGTTGCTCTTGCGGATGAGCCTCGGCCATGTATCGATGACGTTGTAGAAATCCTCGTTGAGGAAAGCGGACAGCGGGACCTGATCGGGATCGTTGTCGTAATCTTCGCAGAGAAGGGAGTACTTCCTTGCCTCGTGGTCGGCAAGAAGGATGCTGCATCTCTTGGCGCCGCACTGCTCGCGGATATCTGCGATGACCTTGTTCATCGACTCCTGGAAGTCGTCGGTCTCGCGCAGCATGAGACAGGTCTTGATGACGTTGGTGGCCGTCTCGGAAGATATGTCCGTCAGCTTGTCCAGATCGGCCTTAGGGTTCATCTCGTATGAGAACAGGATATACTTCTTGTCCGGGTCGCTTGAAGCGAGCGGGGTGAAGAATACTTCCATCCACGCATTGTACAGCTCGATATCGAAGTAGGTATGGACAGGTCTGTCCTTTGTTACGCACTCATCACAGAGTGCTTCGAAATTATCCGCCTGCTGTATATATCTTGTATAAGGGACATTGCATTCGAAGTCTTCAAGCTTCTTGACTACGGTAAGCTTGTAAGCATCGTTCGCATCAACAACAAAATACCTGTCCTTGCTGTCGGCCGCTTTGAGGTCAACGGACAGGACACATGCAACGCGCGTAAAGTTATCTAAGAAAGCCTTATAATCCATACCCTTGCATTATATAGCACAGACAGGCCGAATTAAAGGTTGTTATCTAACCGGGTAATCTCCGGTAAAGCAGGCATCGCAGTATCTGCGGCCGCCTCCGCCGAGCATGCCGTCAAGGTCTTCGATTCCGAGGTAACCGAGAGAATCCGCACCTATAAGTTCGCAAATCTCGGGGATGGTGTGTTTGCACGCGATGAGGTTGTCCTCGTCCGGGACATCCGTACCGTAGTAGCAGGGGTGCATGAAGGGCGGCGAACTGATCCTCACGTGGACTTCGGTCGCACCCGCATTGCGCAGGAGCCTTATCTGATCGGCTATCGTGTTGCCTCTTACGATGGAGTCGTCGATTATTACCACGCGCTTGCCGGACACGACTGACGCTATCGGGTTGAGCTTGATCTTTACTGCCTGCTTGCGCTGTGCCTGCGAAGGTTTGATGAACGTCCTTCCGACGTATGAGTTCTTCACGAAACCCTTCTCGTACGGGATGCCCGACTCTGCGGCAAATCCCAGCGCCGCATCTATGCCTGACTCCGGAACGCCTATTACTATGTCGCAGTCGCAGGGGTGCCTGCGCGCGAGTATCCTTCCGGCCTCACGTCTGGCAGATGCCACGGAGATGCCGTCCATCACCGAATCCGGTCTTGCAAAATATATGTACTCGAAAACGCACTTCCTCATCTCGCTCTTAAGACCGGAATCCAGCGATCTTACTTCACCGTCTTCGACCACTACCATCTCGCCGGGGTTGATGTCTCTTACGAACTCTGCGCCCACGGCTTCGAGCGCGCATGTCTCCGAACAGAATACCGTCGCGCCGTCGAGATTACCCATGACCAGAGGCTTCAGTCCCCACGGATCTCTTGCCGCGATCAGCTTCCTGGGGCTCATGACGAGCAGGGCATAGCCGCCCTTGATCATGCCCATGACTTCCCTGACAGCTTCCTCGACCGAAGGAGTGGATGCTCTCTTCAGCGCTATGAGATAAGCGATGACTTCCGAATCTGTCGTCGTATGGAATATGGCACCGTTATGTGCGAGCTCGTCCCTGAGCTCGTCAGCATTTGTAAGGTTGCCGTTATGTGCTATGGATATCGTTCCCTTGGAATAGTGGGAGACGATTGGCTGTGCGTTCTCCGGAACGCTCGCGCCTGAAGTCGAATATCTGACATGGCCTATCGCCATATCGCCGGTGAGACCTTCTAACTTGTCTGCGGTGAGGACCTCACTGACGAGTCCCATGCCTTTTACACATTTGAGGGTAAAATCATCCGTATCTGCAGATACGATACCGCAGCTCTCCTGTCCCCGGTGCTGGAGACTGAAGAGTCCGTAGTATACTTCGCCGGCACAGTTCTCTCTGCCGTGGATTCCGAATACTCCGCATTCCTCGTGTATTGCCATGCGAAGATTTTACACCTGCACGCCGCGGCATTGACCTGTGCGTATCATATATGTTTGTTGGGGTTTATCATACCCTCTTTGCATGATAACGAAGTGCGGGGCAGTAGCGGGAAGTGCTTGCATGTTGTTTTCGAGTGTGATAATCTTCGGGAAACCATTGATGAAGAGTGAGTAGTCGGATGGGCCTTTTTACAGAGAGTCGCGGATGGTGGGATCGCGGCATGGGGTATCCGGTCGAATGGACTTCAGAGGGCGACAGGAAATGCCTCAGGGCAGAGTATTGAAGCCGGAGCGTTGAATCTCCGTTAACAAAGTTCGGCATATGTCATGTATGCGCTAAGAGGACGAAGCAATAGCGACGTCAAGCCGGGTGGCACCGCAGGTTAAGTAACTAACACCTGTCCCAGCAGCAACCAAACTGCAGGGGCAGGTTTTTTATTTGGATCTGTCCCGACCAAAAACTTTTTAAGGAGGACACGAGAGATGTCAGACACAAAAGTACCTTACAAGATCTACCTGAGCGAGAATGAGATGCCGACTTCCTGGTATAACCTCAGGGCCGACATGAAGAACAAGCCCGCACCGCTCCTCAATCCGGGAACAGGCAAGCCCCTCACGGCTGAAGAGCTGACTCCCATCTTCTGCGAAGAGCTCGTTGCTCAGGAATTAGATAACGATACAAAGTTCGTACCGATCCCGGAAGAGATCCAGAACTTCTACAAGATGTTCAGACCTTCTCCGCTCGTTCGTGCTTACTGCCTCGAAGAGAAGCTCGGCACACCCGCGAAGATCTACTATAAGTTCGAAGGCAACAACACAAGCGGAAGCCACAAGCTGAATTCCGCCATCGCTCAGGCATACTACGCTAAGAAGCAGGGTCTCAAGGGCGTTACAACAGAGACGGGTGCAGGCCAGTGGGGTACTGCTCTGTCGATGGCATGCGCTTATTTCGGCCTCGACTGCAAGGTCTACATGGTAAAGGTATCCTATGAGCAGAAGCCTTTCAGAAGAGAAGTAATGAGAACATACGGTGCGTCCGTTGTTCCTTCACCTTCCGATACGACCGAAGTCGGCCGTAAGATCCTCGCTGAATTCCCCGGCACAACGGGAAGCCTCGGCTGCGCCATCTCGGAGGCAGTTGAAGTCGCTACCAAGAACCCGGGCTACAGATATGTTCTGGGCAGCGTTCTTAACCAGGTACTGCTCCACCAGTCCGTGATCGGTCTCGAGACAAAGGCAGCTCTCGATAAGTACGGCATCAAGCCCGACATGATCATCGGCTGCGCAGGCGGCGGATCCAACCTGGGCGGTCTCATCGCACCGTTCATGGGCGAGAAGCTCAGAGGCGAGGCAGACTACCGCATCATCGCAGTAGAGCCCGCATCCTGCCCGAGCTTCACACGCGGCACATTCGCATATGACTTCTGCGACACAGGCAAGATCTGCCCTCTCGCGAAAATGTACACACTCGGCAGCTCCTTCATCCCCTCTGCAAACCACGCAGGCGGCCTGAGATTCCACGGCATGAGCTCCACACTCTCACAGCTCTATCACGACGGCTTCATGGAAGCAAGAAGCGTCGAGCAGACAGCAGTATTCGAGGCTGCAGAGATGTTCGCAAGAACAGAAGGCATCCTGCCGGCACCCGAGAGCTCACACGCTATCAGAGCAGCGATCGACGAGGCTCTCAAGTGCAAGGAGTCCGGCGAAGAGAAGACGATCGTATTCGGTCTCACGGGAACAGGTTACTTCGACCTCGTTGCTTACCAGAAGTACAACGACGGCGAGATGAGTGACTACATCCCGACGGACGAAGACATCGCAGCATCCGTTGCCAAGCTCCCCAAGGTCGGAGAGTAAGGTGTTTACATATCACGACTGAGGTGTATAATCGTCGCATGAACAATTTTGCATTTACAAGCTTTGGATTCTTTTTTGCCTTTACGAGTAGGGGTATATAGTTCACTGCATGTAAATACATAACTTGATTTACGTAATTAAGAGCCCCGCAGTGAACAAGCTGCGGGGCTTATTTAATTCCTTGAGGAGGAGAAGAACATGACACAGAAAGAAGCAGGCAAGAGGATCGAAGAGATAGACGAGAAGATCAGGCAGCTCTTCGCAGAGAGACTCGAAGCGAGCAAGACAGCCAACGAGACGCTCACCAAGTCCGAGATAATCCAGAAGAGCAGACGCTACGAGAGAAGCTATCTGTCCGGACTCGATAGTTCCGATTCACTCGTAGACAATTACGAGCGCGTTCTCTTCTCCACGATGTTCAACTTAAGCCACTCATACCGCAATACCGAATACGGTGCGCGCACCGAGCTGGCTGATCAGATCAGATATGCACTCGAGAACACTCCCAAGGAACTTCCCAAGGCACCCATGGTCGCCTGCCAGGGAATAGAAGGCGCGTACTCGCAGATCGCGACAGATAAGATATTCCGTCATGCGAACATTATGTATTTCAGGACATTCGACGGCGTATTCCAGGCAGTCGAATCAGGCCTCTGCGAATACGGCGTGCTGCCGATCGAGAACAGCTCCTACGGCTCCGTCACTCAGGTCTATGACCTCATGGTCGGACACAACTTCCACATCGTAAAAGACTATAAGCTCCGCATAAGCCACAAGCTCCTTGCCAATCACGGCGCGAAGCTCGAAGACATCCGCGAAGTGTATTCACACAATCAGGCGATCGGCCAGTGCAGCAGGTTCTTAAAAGAGCATCCGGACATCAAGGTCAACATCGTAGAGAATACTGCCGTCGCAGCAAAGAGCGTTGCAGACTCAGGCAGGACTGATGTAGCCGCGATATCTTCTTCGGACTGCCAGCTGCTCTACG
>JAEEGI010011248.1_pt1 | contig 19329 bp, 15 predicted proteins | sample 8958751 | NCBI WGS metagenome assembly JAEEGI01 (sample SAMN16246545, study PRJNA631951) | gut metagenome | biome: gut microbiome; feature: rumen; material: KS-attached | host: Bos | place: Iran: Karaj | collected 2018-10 | reverse complement strand
CTTTCTGGTGGATTCCGCTGCCTGCGGGATTTGTCACAGGTGTTGTTCTAATACTTGTTGCGCAGAAAAAGTACAACGGATCCGTAATGGGCTAAAAATCGGGGTTTAACGGAAATGAAAAGAACTGTTAAAAGCAAAAGAGCACGAATAATATTGATACTTTCGGCGTCGGTAATCGCCGCGCTTTTGATTGCCGTCATCGCCGCTTTTGTCGCGCTGGACGTCCGAACGTCAGCCGTTCATGACGATTATTCGTCCGTTTTCAAGGACGCGAAGTACGCCACGCCGGTTTCGGTTGAGGGAGTTAATGTGATTGCGCAGGACGTGTCCTGCGGGTACGCGGTCATCGAAATGTTTTCTGCCTGGCGCGGCGGCGGAATTACCGAGGAAAGCCTTTACGACGAATACGGAAGGGTCGTCACGTCTACCGGAAAAAGCTTCGAGAAAGAGATGAACAAGCGCTTCCCGGAGTACAAGACGGAAATGCGCAAGTATCTCAAAAACGCCGAACTGATAGATCTCGTTTACGACCAACTCTCGAAGGGCGTTCCGGTTCCTTTTGAGTGGGCGGCGCTCTACGGAGACGAGTGGACGCTTCACTATTCGCTGATCACCGGCATGGACATCCCGAACGACAGGATAACCGTTGCCAACCCTTACGGCTACGTCGAGGAATTGACCGTCGACGGCTTTCTGAAAAGAACCAGCTTTGAAGCCTACGAAAATATGCCCCTGTTTTTGAAGCTCGGGTTTGCGTTCGGTGTTTTTGAAAAGAACACGATCTTTACCGTAAATAGCGTTTCCGCGCATAAAATTACCGGCAAATGAACCGGAAGCTTACCGTTCACGGCGTTGATATTAAGGAGGAGAAGGATGCTCACGCTATTCACGCCAAAATACAAGGATCTTTGGTTTCGGCAGACGATGCTTGCGGACAGTGAAACAATGTCCTACAACCATGCCTGGGGCGGCACGATTCCGTTTCCGGAAGAGGACTGGCGGGAATGGTATGATTTCTGGATAGTGAAACCGGAAGGAAAGCGGTTTTACCGGTATCTGAAAGACGATTCCGGGCATTTTGCGGGAGAGGTTGCGTACCATTATGATCCCGAGCTGAAAGGTTATGCCGCCAACGTCATAGTATATTCTGAATTCAGAGGAAGAGGCTTCGGCGGGACCGCACTTGATTTTCTTTGCGCTGCGGCGAAGGAGAACGGAATTACCGAGCTCTATGATGACATTGCGGCCGACAACCCGGCTTACGTGATGTTTATAAGGCACGGATTCACGGAAGTTTCGAGAACTGAGAAGAAAATCATTTTAAAAAAGGTTCTTTAGGGCGTTTTCTGAGTGCGTGATTGGATTAATTGCTCCACGCAGAAAAAAGGTGTTGCATTATTTCACGCAATGGTGTACAATAATGTCCGCGTTTTAAGTCTTTGCTTGAACGCAAAATATGGAAGCGTATCGAAGTGGTCATAACGGCCCTGACTCGAAATCAGGTATACGGCAACGTATCGTGGGTTCGAATCCCACCGCTTCCGCCACTTACGGGGTTGGGATCGACATTCCAGCCCCGTTTTCAGTAGATAAGATTTACTCGGTGTGATAGAACCATATAGGCAAATCGGGATTTGGCGGCGGAATATGTATAAAGCAATTACAAGGATGATAAAAGAAATAGCTTCAATACTGGAGGGACGAATATACGGCGCATGGCTGTACGGAAGTGCGGTATTTGATGACTTCCGACCGGGATGGAGCGATATTGATTTCGTTGTGCTGGCCAATGAACCTATCTCTGAGAAACAGGCAAATAGACTGCTCATGCTGCGGCAGAATATGCTCAAAAAAGAGCCCGACAATATGTATTACCGCTCTTTTGAGGGTGTTATTGCCAACGTAAATGAGTACCGCAGCCAAGCGTTTCAAAGGCTGGTCTATTGGGGAACGAGCGGTCAACGTATAACTGACCGTTATACACCCAACCCGTTTTCTTGGTTTGAACTGGCAAAGTATGGCAACCGGGTAGACGGTGACAAAGAGTGGATCCTGTCCGCTCCGGACAATGAAGAACTGGCAGCAGCTGTGTGCGAGCATTATGATTGTATTCGTAAATATGCCGTAGAGACAGATGAAAGCATTTATTCGTGCGGATGGCTGCTGGATATTGCAAGGTGTATTTACACCTTGAGAAATGGCGATGTCATTTCCAAAACACAGGCAGGTCTTTGGGCTATCGGGGAGCATCTTTTTTCAGATGAAGCTCCGCTGCGGAAAACGATCGAAATCCGGCAAAACCCTCTTCTATACAAAGACAGGAAAGAAATCCGGCAGTGGCTGAAAGGATTGGGGCCAGTCGTACAGAGTTACGCAGATGTGTTGGAACAGGAACTGATAAACGTATAAATCCCGGTTTGTCGAAATAAAATGATCCCGAAAATCGGGATTTGCGGAGGAGAAACGATTATGGCAAAACAAAACATCTACGACGATCCCATATTTTTTGACGGCTACATGAAGATCCGCGAAAAAGAAGGCAACGCAAACGATCTATTTGAGATACCGACTCTGTTATCGCTCTTGCCGGACTTGTCGGGAAAGTCCTTGCTCGATTTGGGATGCGGTTACGGCGAGCACTGCAAAATGTTCATCGATATGGGCGCGAAAAGCGTCGTCGGCGTCGATATTTCAGAAAAAATGCTTGAAGTGGCGCACAGAGAAAACAGCGATCCGAAGATCACCTATTTGAATATTCCTATGGAGGATATAGACAAGCTGGACGGACGGTTTGACGTTGTTGTAAGCTCGCTCGCAATTCATTACGTTGAATCTTTTGCCGAAGTTGTAAAAAAGATATATGATAAGATGAACACAAACGGAGTATTCGTCTTTTCGCAGGAACACCCGATCGGAACAGCTTACAGCAACGGCAACCGGTGGACAAAAGACGATAACGGGAACAAGCTATACGTTAATCTTTCCAATTACTGCGTGGAGGGGGAAAGAGAATCGACGTGGTTTGTAGAAGGCGTAAAAAAATATCACCGTACGTTCTCTACCATTGTGAATACTCTGGTCGACGTCGGATTTACCGTTGAGAGAATGATAGAACCGTTCGCCGACGCGGAAATGCTGAAAAAGTATCCTGAGCATGACAATTTGAAACACAAGCCCGATTTTCTGCTCGTTAAAGCAAAAAAGATGTAGATAAATTCCTGTTTGTAGGAATAAAAATGATTCCGGCAAGCCGGTATTCGCGGGACAGATCTGAGCAGTAAATGACAGGACATTTATCGCTTTTAGTGATATAATGATCTTGTCAGAAAAAGGAGGATCGACAGATGGAGTGGCTTACCTGTGTTCGTACTGCAATCGATTATATTGAAAAACATCTGACCGACGATATCAGTGTGCAGGACGTGGCGGATCAGGTGTATTTTTCCCCATTCTTTCTTCAGAAGGGCTTTTCTCTCTTGACCGGATACGGTATCGGAGAGTATATCAGAAACAGAAGGCTGTATCTGGCGGCGGTGGATCTGAGGGAGACGGATGACAAAGTGATCGACATTGCATTCCGGTACGGATATGAAACGCCGGAAAGTTTTACAAAGGCTTTCTCACGGTTCCACGGCCGGGCGCCGTCACAGGTGCGCGGCGGTGCGGCGATCAACACGTTCCTTCCCTTGACGATCAAACTGTCCGTTCATGGAGGTAATCAGATGGACTACAAAATCACACCGATGTTCCCGTTTAAGGTCATCGGCTTTCAGAAAGTATTTGACAATGAAACCGCTTACGCTGAGATCCCGAAGTTCTGGGATGAGATCTGTGAAAAATATGCTTACAACGTGTATGCCGGAAATACTCCGGCAAATCCCTATGAGCAGGCATTGGTAGATAACTGCATCGGGGAATACGGCGTCTGTATCGACGATATCGGCGGCGGAAAGTTCCGGTATCTCGTTGCCGGCAAATACACGGGCGGAGATGTGCCGGAAGGAATGGTCGTCTATGAATTTCCAAGAAGCGACTGGGCTGTGTTCAACTGCATCGGTCCGATCCCGGAGGCGCTCCAAAGCGTGAACACGCAGATCTTCCGGGAATGGCTGCCGGGAAACCCGGAGTACGAGCTTTGCGGCAATGCAAATGTTGAGTGGTATGATTGCATAAACGGAGAAAAGACCGATCCCGACTACCGCAGCGCGGTCTGGGTTCCTGTAAAAAAGAAAGAATAAAGATCCGTACAGATACATATCCCGGTTTGTCGAGGTCTTTTGATCTCTTCATAAACGCGTTTTACGGGCCTTTCATGTTCGTAGGGTAAACTACCCTCCCGATCGATTTGAAGGGCACACAAGCAATCCTGCGCGCTGAAGCCCCATATTTTAGCCCACTCCCCTGCCCGATGAAATATTCGGGCAGAGGTTTTGTTTGTTCAGAGATAAAGATGAAAGTGCCGTAACGATGCCGTGCTGCGAAAAAAACCGCTCTCGCAGCCGCGATTATGGGAGAGGACGCTAAGACAGAAGAAAACACCGCAGGAAGCCCCTGCGGTGCATACAGAAATGTAATTACAATCAGTTTATTATCTCCTATATGATACCATTTCGCCCGTATCTGTCTGACCAATCATGTTACCTTCAGCATCGAATGTGTAACAGAAAACGGCACAATTACCGCCGATCGAAAAGGAGTTTGTTATCGGAGAAAAGAATGTTGTCGTTATGCTTTCAACGTTCCATTCCAACTGCCCCGAAGTGTTGACTGACAAATCACCGCCCAATGAACCTTTCACTGAATAGAAAGTCTTTGGAGCGCCTCCTTCCGGATCGCAGATGAGCAGCATTGCGGTGTAGTTATCGCGTACGATTGGTGTCAGTTCTTCAGAGGGAATATACCATCTATTATTTATATAATCAAGTATTCCGGCTATTTCGTGCCTTCCCCCTTCATCCTGTTTCTTTGGAACAGCATATGAAGAAAGGTAAACCTGTCCTTCGTATTCAACCATATCCGTAATATAATAATCAAAATCGTCTTCACCATACGAGAAGCTGTCTGTCAGGGTGCCTTCCCGATCCATTTTGTACAGAAGTGAGGTGTCTCCGGAAAACCGATTCCAAAGCTGGATAATATAACCGTCTCCCAGCTTCGCAGCATTCCGAATTCCGTAATTGCCTACTTCTGTTTTATGGAAACTGATTTCCTTACCGTCTGAATCATAACAACTCAGGCATATATACTTTAAATCGCCTCTGCTGATCACCGCCCATGTACCATCATCGTTAGGCAATATGTAAGCAACATATTCATCTTTGAAACCGTGCTCAAGGCGTTTTTGCCACATTATGGTTCCGTCGCTATCAATAAGGGCGATCCACCCGTATGATGTGTCAGAATGAGATAACACTGCATTGCCGCCCCAAATCACAGTACCGTTTTTTGTAAACGAATAACCTGCCACACAAAAATCTTTAAATTCTGCAGTCCAGATAATTACTCCATCCTGATAGCATTCCAATATGCTCTTTTCAAACACATTAAAGTGTCGTTTTGCATCATAAACATATCGAAAATCGGTACGGTAGCTGATCCCCTTTTCTGATATTGAGTTTTTCCAGACATTCTTATCCCAAAGAGCTGCAAGTTCCTCGGGTGTCGGCTCATGCTGTTGGATCTCCCGACCGGGAACGGTCTGCAGAATCACTTCTGCTGTCTTGTTATACGAAAACTTTTGTTGTGTAATATCCCGATAAACAGCTTTCACTTCTGATCGGCTCAACCCGTCCATAGACAGCCCGTTTTCTTCAAAAAACGCAACTGCATTACTGTATTCTTTGGCTTCTGACGCAAATGCAAAGGCCGTAGAACCGATTATTACGATCAAAGACAGACACGCTGCCAATGTTCCCCATTTGATTCTATGGAATGTTTTAACTGTTCTTTTAACAGGCATGGAGATTTGTGTTAATGCTTCGCGATTGCTGCCTGATGCGAACTCAGTTGCTTCATCGATATATTTTTCATCGATTTGACTGATGATTTGAGATACATTTTCTCTTTTCACAGAAATATCTCCTCCTTTTTAAGGTGTTGTTTAAGGGCTTTACGGATCCGAGAAAGCCGGACCGAAATGTAATGCTTGCTCTTGTGAAAAAGTGCGGCGATTTCCTCGATCGAATCGGCATGCCAATAACGCCTGATAAACATGATCCGGCTTTGCTGATCTAATGTTTCAAGAAAGCCGTCAATTACTCTGGCAACTTCTTTTGCCATAATTTGATTCTCAACGGAGAAAGATGAAGGAATACAATCTGCAATCTCATCAAGAGCGGCATCATAGTAACTGTTCCTTTTTTGAGCTGTGTTCTCATGATATTTCTTGAGAGCAATGTTCCGAACAATACGGCAAACATAGCTTAAAAGAGGATCCGGTCTCTGAGGCGGTATTGTATTCCAAACACCGAGATAAGCAACGTTTACGCATTCTTCGGCATCACGCCTGTTGTTCAATATGTTATCAGCAACCTTACTGAATATAGCTCCATATTTGTTTGACAGTTCGATGATTGCCTGCTCTGAGCGCTCAAAGAACAATTCAATTATTTTACTGTCGTCCAAGCTTTCACCTTCCTTCCTGTCTCACCCATATACTACGGTTTTGGAGAAAAAAATCTCAACTCAAAATAAGTTTAGCAGAGAAATATGTCTATTTCTACCGTAATGAGGAAAACAGCGGGAAATACTCCCCGTCCCAGATATTTATGCGCAGACCAGACCGTGATTTACGATATCTATCGTACTGTCCTTTTTTGTTTGTTCAAATTGCCGTTGTCATATTAAAAATCTTTTACGGGCAAAACAGTTTGAGCTGTCCGGAACTACTGTTTTATGCTGTATTTTCAACGATCCTTGACAAAAAAGTATTTTTCTGGTATATTTATCATATATTTTACACGGAGAACAATATGACCGACATACACAGATATGACGAAATAATAAATCTGCCAAGACATATTTCAGAAAAACATCCACCGCTTGGCAAAGACAGCTATGCGGCACAATTCTCGCCTTTTGAATCGCTGACAGGATATGAAGACGTGGTGGAAGAGGCTGCAAGGACGACTGACAACATGGTCTGTTTAGACGAGGATGAAAAGATCCGTATATCTGAAATCCTTACAGAGATATTAAAGCATTCGGATGATAAACCGGAAGTGACAATTACATATTTTATAGCAGATAACATAAAAGAGGGCGGTAAATTTGCCGCGGTCACAGGAACGGTAAAAAGATACATAGAGTCCGAACACAGGATCATTATGGACGACGGAACGATAATCGCGACAGAAGATATTACTGATATTAAATGCGATCTGTTTTAAGGAGAAAAAATGATTTTATTTATTAACGCCTGTGTAAGGCCTCAGTCAAGAACACGTATTCTTGCCGATCATTTGATCAAAAAACTGAACGACAACTTTGAAGAGGAAGATCTTGCAAAATTCGATTTTCCGAAAATCAACAACGAATTTATCGTATATCGCGACGAATTGACTGAAAAAAAGGACTATTCCGATCCCATGTTTTTGCCTGCTCAGCGCTTTGCGAACGCAGATACGGTGGTAATTGCCGCACCGTTCTGGGATCTTTCGTTTCCGTCTGTACTGAAGCAGTATTTTGAGCAGATCAATATTCCCGGCATAACATTTGAATATTCCGATGATGGGATCCCGAAGAGTTTATGCAAAATAAAGGCGCTTTACTATATCACAACAGCCGGCGGTTTTATTACATCTGAAGAATTCGGTTTCGGATATATAAACGCTCTGTCAAAAAGCTTTTACAACATACCGCAGACTTTTTCCATTAAAGCTGAAGGGCTTGATATTGACGGAGCTGACATTGATAAAATAATTTGTGAAGCAAAACGATTCATCGACAGCCTTTTTGAAAAATAATAAACTGCAAGCAGTATGCAAATAAAAGACCGCAGTATTTTCTGCGGTCTTTTTTTGTGGTTTTTGAAGATGAAATCATTACAGAGCGTATAAAAATGCGATAATCATGACTGATTTGAGTATATATGCTACTATACAGGAATTACAGATCATATGAAATCATGCTTTTTTAAATAATCCTATTCGAGATAGTCATTGTAAAGCTTATCAAGTGACGCCTGTATAGATGATTCTATAGCGCCCAACGCTTCAGAGGCAACGGCATTGCCTGTTGTGATTTTGGAAAGAACGGCGTTCATATCATTATACGGAATATACGGTGCATAGTCAAAGAAAGCTTCGTCGCGTATTTTACAATAGCATTCAAACGATTCTTTCGAGAAAAAGTTATTTCTTTCAAGAACGTCCTGCCATGTTTCGGTCGTTTCACCGGGAAGAGGCTGAAAAAGGAAGGGGAGAACTATAGAATGCACTTCGGCGTCAGAGTTTGAAGGAGCAAAGTAAAACCTTGAATGATAAGAGTATGCGGTCCTTGACATTGACGGATCGTAGCTCGGACCTGTGGGGAACATTGTCCATTCATAAGCATCCTGCATACGGTTTGCAAGGTTATTTGGATCTTCGGAGCTGAGTCCCGAATGGGTATACTGAAGGAAAAACGCATTTCTGTTTTCAACGAATTCCGTAACATCCTGATTATCCGCATTTCTTCTGTTGCCTATCAGTTTTCTGTCCTCAAGGCTTTTGATAAACTCGAGAGCTTCAAGAGTATTGTGAGAATTCAGAGAGCAATACAGTTTTCCGTCTTCGCATCTTGTTACCGGCCTTGCGCTGTTTGAATACATTGCGGCAAGTTCAAGAAACGGTTCGCTCAATGCAGAAACTGCGTATACATGGTCTTTTGAATCGGGAGACGACGTATCGTGAACAGCTTCACAGATAGACTCAAATGACTGCCATGTCCATTCGCCTTGCTCCTCAAGTTCATGAGGCTGCGGCTGCTGATAAGTTAATAATACAAGCGGATTATACCACATTGCAGGCATTGTATACGGCGAGGGCAGTCCCCAATAATACGACATTACCGCATAATAATCTCCGTTGAAATAACCTGCGTCGAGCATTCCCTTCGTTCCGTAAATACCGGAAAACAGGTCTATATCCATATCTGAAAAGGGCTGGAAAAATCCGTTGGGGATATATCTGCCGTTTGCGACTTCTGCCGATTGAGCAATTATAAGATCGGCATATTTCGTTCCGGCGGCATACTGGGTCAGAAACATACCCAGATTGCTTTCTCCGATAACTTTCAAAGAAATATTAAATGCTTTTTCCGTATCTTTATAACGCTGTAAAAGTCTGTCACCTCTTACATCTGCGCCGGGTTCGGGAGCAAGCTGGACCTGCCCTCCGCCGTGCGTGCCTGCCGCTATAATATATTCATAACCGAGCAGATCGGCATCTTCGTTTGTGATTTCAGAATTGTATTCGGGAATTATTTCTTCCGTCTGAGACGAACATGAAATAATGATTGCACAAAAAACAAGTAAAACAGCTATAAGCCATGAATGTTTCATTTTGTATTCCTTCTAAAATTTGTTTTCAGCTGTGAAACGATCCCCAATATCCGAAGATTTGATTTTCGGATACGGGTGGGAAAAAATTTCAGTAATATTTTTTCACATGAAGCGGTATGAACACTGCACATGCGGATTTCTTCGTCAGCAGTATCCGATTATCATGATTCAAAAGAGCGGCACGCCAAAACTGCTCGCTGCCAGCCGTCAAGAAGTTTTTTCCTTTCAAAGGCATCCATATTCGGCGTATATTTTATGCCTGTGGCGAGTTTTCCCTTTATTTCGTTGCGATCTCTCCACACGCCTACAGCCAGACCTGCCAAAAGCGCCGCTCCAAGTGCTGTTGCCTCGGGAGATACAGGCAAAAGAACATCCGTATCCGAAATATCCGCCTGAAATTGCATCAGAAAACTGTTCTGAGATGCACCGCCGTCTGCTTTAAGGCATTTGAGAGGAAAACCTGCACTGCGCATTACCCTGATAAGATCATCTGTTTGATACGCAATCGATTCAAGAGCTGCGCGGCAAAGAATATTTCTGTCGGTTCCTCTCGTCATACCGAAGATTGCGGCTCGTGCCCGCATATCCCAGTACGGAGCCCCCATGCCGACAAAAGCCGGAACAAGATATACTCCCCCGTTGCTATCGGTCTGCATTGCCATTTCTTCGCTCTGTGCGGAGCTCTTAATAATATGCAGCTCGTCACGCAGCCACTGAATGACGGCACCGGCTGCGAATATACTGCCTTCCGCCGCATACTGAACAGGTTCGCCTTTACATGCAGCAGCGGCGGTAACGATAAGCCCGTTTTTCACTTCGGAACGGTGAGTTCCCGTGTTTGCGAGCAAAAAACAACCTGTTCCGTATGTATTTTTTGCTTCCCCCTCTTCAAAGCAGCCCTGTCCGAAAAGTGCGGATTGCTGATCTCCCGCAATACCGCAAACAGGTATCTGCGCGCCCATGATATCTGTAAAGCCGAACAATTCGCTGCTGCTTCTGACCTCGGGAAGCATACAGGCAGGGATATCCAGGATATCCAGCATCGTATCGTCCCATTTGTCTGCAGAGAGATCGTAAAGCATGGTTCGTGAGGCGTTTGTTCGGTCGGTTGCATGAATTTTTCCTCCCGTAAGTTTCCATAAAAGCCAGCAGTCTACCGTTCCGAAAAGAATGTCGCCTTTTTCGGCTCTTTGGCGTGCACCGGGAACATTGTCAAGTATCCATTTCAGCTTTGTTCCGCTGAAATACGCATCTATTCTGAGACCTGTTTTCTCGGCAACATAATCAGCCACTCCCCTGCTCTGAAGCTCTTCGCATATATCGGCAGTTCTTCTGCATTGCCACACGATCGCGTTGCATATTGGTTCACCTGTATGTTTATCCCATACTACGGTGGTCTCACGCTGATTTGTTATGCCGATCGCCGCGATATCGGATGGGGAAATGCCGCTTTTGGCGACACATTCCGTAACGGATGCAAGCTGCATCGCATATATTTCAACGGCATTATGCTCTACCCAACCTTCTTTCGGATAAATCTGGGTAAATTCACGCTGCGCCATAGAAACGACGCGACAGTCGCTGTCGAAAAGAACTGTTCGTGCGCTTGTTGTGCCTTCATCGAGTGCAAGAACGTATTTTATAAGTATCACCGCCTGTTTTAATAACGATCAGTAACAAACTGCAGTTAAAAGCTATTTTATATTATAACTCAGAATGGGCATAAAATCAATCCCGATTTGTAAATTCGTTTTGAATTTTTGCTGAATATGAAAAGTTTACATAAATTTATCAATTTGACTGCTTGATTTTCTGAGATTAATGTGCTATAATATACGGGCTTGAAAAAATACAAACAATGCGCTGTTAGCTCAGCTGGATAGAGTGACTGGCTACGAACCAGTAGGTCGGGGGTTCGAGTCCCTCACAGCGCGCCACTTTTCAGGCTCCCCATAATCAGGTGCAAATGTGCTTGGTTATGGGGTTTTTTATATATTCCGATGGTCATCGGGGTTTTGAATGTGTGTATTCAAAAAATCTTCTGACTACATAAAATTTAGTCAAAATTTAGTCAGATTGCAGTCAGGCAATTCAAGTGAAAACCCGGCGGGGTTTTATTCGGATGAAAAAAAGAGCCCACGTCAAACGATCTCATTATTCAGACACTTGAGTCTCTATAAAAAATATCTCCATGTTACATTTCGCAGCTATGTAACATGGAGTTTTTTTAATATTTCATTAAGAAGAATCTTTAACGCCAGACTGATGTTTTCTCTTTTTTCAGAAATGATAGTGTAGCAGCTATCAGAAGGGGTTATTATTCTTTATAAAAAGCTTTTTATTTACTTAATATCTACAATAGTAGAAATTAGAAGGGGTTATTATTCTTTGCGCTCCCACGGAAAGCGCATAAAAATCTACAATAGTAGAAATTAGAAGGGGTTATTATTCCGACGGCAAATAAAATAGCTAATTCCGCGGCATCTACAATAGTAGAAATTAGAAGGGGTTATTATTCACTCCTGAAGTTGGCTTCGTAGGAATCATCTACAATAGTAGAAATTAGAAGGGGTGATTATTCTTACGACGCTGTTGCTGGAAACGACGGCATCTACAATAGTAGAAATTAGAAGGGGTTATTATTCATCTTCGCCCGTGCCTCTTTCGCCCGCTATCTACAATAGTAGAAATTAGAAGGGGTTATTATTCTTTCTGCAAATTTTCCCTATGATATTCCATCTACAATAGTAGAAATTAGAAGGGGTTATTATTCCGTGGAACAGTTTTGCGAAGATCACCCATCTACAATAGTAGAAATTAGAAGGGGTTATTATTCGCGGCTCAAAGCGATATCGATAATCTTATCTACAATAGTAGAAATTAGAAGGGGTTATTATTCACGTAAAGGACATACCTTTCGGGCTGCTATCTACAATAGTAGAAATTAGAAGGGGTTATTATTCCATATCCGTCAAAAACAGTTTTGATTTTCTTCTTGCGCTCTGTGAGGATTCCCTTTTGCACATCAAATAAATCTATTTTGCCTAAAAGACCATACTTTTCACAATACACCGCAGTTGCCTGCAAAATTGTTTTGCGGTTGGAATATCTGCCTGAATCAACCGCATCGTGCGCGGCAGTGCCGTTTATCTGCTCTTCCTGCTGATACGACATTTTTTCTGTATCGTAATCAAGAGAGTGGAAATAAATAGAAACAGGGCAAAATATGAAATCATTCAGATTTGAAATTGAGAGTGGATTTTCAGCCATTGCTTTGCGCATATTCAAGCCATTCGGCATTAGTCATTGCAATATTTACTGTTTTTAATTCAGTTTCATCCGCGCATAATTTAAACTGATTGATAATCCATAATCCTTTTCTTGCTATATTGAATGCTCCGTTGGCATCAGCATCAACGGGAAGCGCTGATGATGCCAATCCCTTATAGTCGTTGCTGTTGTAGAAACCGCCGGAAGAATTTCTAACCGGAGAAATCAGATAATCGACCTCGGTATTGCCTGTTTCGCTGTTTCTCATTTGCAGCATAAGCTTTAATAGATCAATAAAAGAGATGAAGAAATCAGGAGCTTTTTGCATGAGAATTTCAGTTTTCAGATCTTTTTTATAATCTATTGCATATTTATCAAACAGATTTTTAAATTCTTCTGTGAGATTAACAGTATTATTGTCCCATTCGCTGTTTTTATCTTTGTTTCTAAATGTTTTAATTCTTTGACCATATGAACAAAGCGTCCACTTCTTTCGATAGTCCGCATTGCATTTCGGGAAATTGCTGTAATCAAACGAAAATTCGAATAAATCGTCTTTGACGTTATATGCAATACTATCAAAACGACTGATAAAATCTTTTGCTGCTTCCACGCCCGTATAACTTGGATGAAGAAGGTCAACAAAGCCGGTAGTCGGATCAATTTTGCTTGTAAGATATGCGGGAACATAGAAAATAAACCCGTTCTGTTTGCCCATACTTCTGAAGCTTTCGAATTTATTTGTAAGCTGAAACGCATTAAGGACGCTGCCTATTTCATCAGGAGTTTTCTTTTTGTCAGAAAGATAATTAAGTTTTTCTATGAGCATTTTTTCGAACTTCTGATATACAGATCTTTCAAACTTACCTCCTCTGACACGCTTAAAGCCGAAATTCAGATCTTCCATAACGATTATAGCATCATATTTTTCAACAAGCTGACAAATTTTATGAACTACCTGGCTTATATATCCCTCTTTGAGTTCCTTAATATTCTCAATATTTTTCCAATCTACGCGTGCTTTCTGGCGATCCTGTTCACGCTTTTCAAGGAGTGCATGATAATCTGTTCTATATTCATGACCGTTGAACTCACTGAAAATATCGTTTAATGAAAACTGCTCGACAATTTCACCATTACCGTTGAGAACGCAAATATAAAGAAGGTTACGTTCTCCCCTATCGATGCCGATAACATAATTGTTCTCACATTCGCTAAGAGCGCTTCTGGTTTTGAGATTAATATCTTTTCTTCCCTCCGCAGTGAAGTTAAGGGTTATAGGAATATGCATCATAAACTGATCAAGAGTATAACGTCTGTTTTTAATAAGATCATACGTGAAACAGCTTGTCTTTTTGGAATTATTCTTGTTTTTATTTTCGACCGGATTATTCTTGGGATGAACTATCATTTCATCCTTTGATATACTTGCCTTACGATAGAACATTTCTGCTCCGCCATTTAACGCGATAACGCCTGATCTGAGATTCACATCATCGAAAAGCATTTTAAAATATAACGTGTGAAGATTAGGCGTGCCATTTCCCTTTTTATTCTTTGAAAAGTCCTTATTATAAATCTGGAATAAATAAATCTTTCCTTCTTTTACGAGTGAGTCAATATATTCATTGCTGACACCAACGAATTGCAGACTGTATGCCTGCTTGTCAACATCAATAAAGAAATCATTTATTGTTTTATAATCTTCCGTCTGCTTGAATTTGAAGTCATAATAATTCCTACCGAATTCATCCAACAGCATTGAATAGTTGACGAGAAAATCATTTTTGCAATAATCAATAAATCTGTGTATTTCATCTGAAGATAAAGATTTGCTGTCTTTTTTCTTTTTCTCGAGTATATATTTGATATCCTCGGGGGGATTTTGAGGAAGAATCTGTTTGCCGGAAATATACTTTGCCGCATTGGGAATCTGTTTGTAAATCATCTTCTGATAAGTATCGCTGCTTGAAGATGAGTAGTAGTTTATGCCCTGAAATACACTTCTGTTTTCGTCATCCATAATAGCGACGAAATAATCCTCGCCTTTTCTTAATAATACCGAGGAATAGTCTCTTTCTTTATTTCTGTCCCAGCCGCCAAGAAACTGCGGATTTTGAAAATTAAGCTTGATCTTATCAGTTTTATACGGTTTTTGAGTGAGATAATTTCTGACTTTATCATACAATCTGTCAACTTCACTCAGGCGGTCGTATTGTTCATAAAATTCACCGTAAAATGCCTCGTCCTTACTCTCTTCTTTTCCTGTGCCAAGCACAAGCCCCATTGTTTTTTCAAGTTCCTTCACAGAATCAAGAGCATTCTTGATTGTTTCAACAGCATCATCATTATTGTAAAGTTTTTTAGAACAAGTATAATTATCTGAAAGAAGGCTTTCTGCTTTCAGATAGTTTTCCGAAATCTTGCTGCAGCATTCCGTTATCGAATTTTTGAACCATTCAAAAACATTTCCCGGAGATGTCTGTTTTGATGCTGTGCTACCATATTTTTGTATATCAGCAAAGCTGAAACTTTCATTTGATTTAAACGATTTTTTTCTTACATCAAAATATTTGTCAGATTTTTTTTGTTTTTCAGATTTTGACAAGTCGTACTCATCATTCCATGATTTTTCAACGGCTCCATAATAATCGAATACGCCGGCACAAACAGTTGTAAGATCCAGATTGTTGCGAACAAAAATACCGTTAGGAGAAAATTCAGTTAATCTGTTAAAAAGCTTGCATATATTTTCAGTACATTTTTTGATTGATATTCCATCTTCTTTTTCTCCGGACAAAAAGTATTTATCGACAGACTGAAGCAATTCATTATCAGTCTCGAACTTATCCGGAATAAAAGAAATAGTTTTAGCATTGCTGAGAACCTGCTTGTATAGCTGCTTTAGTTTTGGAATTCTATCTGCTTTATCAGCCGTTTGATTGTAAAGATTAATATATTCGTTCAGTCCTTGAATTTTTGTGCCGTCGCTACAGGTATATCCTCCGATAACACAATTGTATTTGTCTATACCATTCTGAGACAGAACAAATGGGAAATAGCTGATGCTGAACAAATCTTCAACTGCTGTGCCGTAAATTCCATCGAAGTCATCATCAAGTTTTTTTATCATTGCAGCTATTTTTGCCTGAACATGAGGATATATTTTTACATTGTCGAGGAATTTAGGAAGATTTTCATTTATACACCTATATGCTATAGCTGTCGATTTTTCATCTTCTACATACATATTTTTACGATTATCAAAAAACCCTGTAAAATATGTAGAAAAACCAGAGAATTCCTTCACAATATCAAGGGCATCGAAATCGTTCTTTTTCTCCAGGTATTCCGGCAAAAGAGTTTCGAGTATGTTTTTGTTATTCAAGCTGCCGTACTCAGGGGCTGTTGTTAACGCAGTTGTAATATATTTGCGCAGCAAACCTTCTGAAATACGCATAGCCTTTTTGTCATTTTCATCTTTTCCTGATTTATAATAAGCATCTGCATAAGACGATACTTCGTTGATAAAGCTGTTTATCTCGTTGCTCGATTCAAATCTAACAAAGGAACGATTGATGAAGTCTCTATGATATTCGTCAATGAGTTTTTTTACAATTGCGTAATTGGCGGCACGTCTTTCGTCTTCTTCGAGCATATTGTTAAACTCAAAATTTTTAAGCGTTTCACCAACAGGAATGAGCTTAAATCTTAGTGTTTTACTTAACGGATACTGACCTATGAAATTGTCAATTTTTTTCATTTTACTTCTCCTTTTGATTGAAAGAATTAATGGGTTATGCAAATTGGGACGTGCCTGGTAATTTCAATAATTAATATATAGTGAAGCAACATTTTTCCATGCTCGTGTAATGAACTGCAGGGGCTATGATTAGTCTTCCATATAAATTGAAAACGGTAATAAATAGTTTTCAGTAGATGTACGTGTACGGCGTGCTTCCGTAGCATCTTTAGGCGGCTCAGGTGGTTCATCAACATAAGCATGGAAGACTTTTCCGTAATCCATCAAACGGGCAATGGTCTCATTTTTGAATCGGGTAACATATCCCAGTTCTCTGTCATCAGAAGTATAGACAGAGATTGCCCATTTGTCATGCTCATTGTCTGTATCTCGAAAGAGACAAAGCTCTGTGCCGGGGGTTAAGGATTTCAACAATTTCCTGCCCTCATCGCTGTTTTCGTCCACATGAAAAAATAATCCTGCTACAGCAGTTTTTAACACAAGAATAGTTCGGCTCTTTTTGCGAAAGGCATCTCTGTCGAAGAAACCGGAGCGCATAGGCTGCTTTCCCTGCTGAATTTGATGATCAGCCATCTTTTCTGACCTCCATCAATGATGCGATTTGCGTTTCAAGTTCTCTTTTTTCTCTTTCGCATCGAGCGGAGCGCAAGCGCAATTCTGCCAGATATTCTTCGGTTTTATTTCTATCATTTAAAGTATCAGCCGCATTGAAAGGAAAACCTGAGCGGATTTGCTCGATTTCGCGTTCAACCTCTTTTCGTTGGACATCATATTTGTGAAGCATATCAAGCACAATCTGGTCTTCTTCCAAAGGTGCAAAGGCTTTGTATAACTTTTTGGCAAGATAATAGTCTGTTGATAATTCAGTAGCAATTTCGAGGTAATCTGCCCGACGTTCATCAACAGAAGAATCTTGATTATCCTGTATAACAGGAATGCCGCTGAGATCTAATGGTTTAAAAAGCATATTATAGATTAGCTTCATTGACTCAACATCCTGCATGCTATATGCTTCGACGGCTTTTTGATATAATTCCTTTTGCGTGTCACTCAAACCTGGATTCATAGCCGGATGAAAAGAAGCAGTTATCTCCCGGTATTGTCTTTGCAATGTATGCAACTGTTGTTCATCTAATTGCGGAAGCTCATTCAATGTCTTATCTGCTTTTTCCAACGCAGAAATCCGGGCTTGTTTTTCTTCCTCCAGTCGTGCGTCTATAGCTTCAAGGTCTATCGGTTCTCTTCGATTGATTGCAATTTGAATGATTTCCACTTTTCTGTGCAAAACAGCTACTTCAAGCTCTGCCTGCAAGACGGGTTCCTCATAGATCCCGATTGTATCCATATATTTCTTTCGAAGCTGGGGAGCTTCTGCATATAGTGCTCTGTCACGACTTTCATATAAATTGATCAATGCCATGCGGCTGGAAGCAATTTCCCGTAACAGCCAATCATAAAAGGTTTGTACACGCATTAAGCTAAACCTCCTATTGCTATTATAATGTCATCAGAAGTAATAATCTCTAAATCTGAATCAGAGAAACTGCTTTGTTTTGCTATTCTATCTGCTTGCGCATTGATAGCTTTTTCAAAGATATTGCGTGCTGTCCGCGCATTTCCGAAATGCTCGTCACGATTTTCGTAAAGCTCGTTGAATTTTGTCATTAATCGTTCAGCTGCATTCGAATCTAATTTATAACCACTCTTTTCGCATAAACGGTTGAATATCGCCAACAGTTCTTCGCCTGAATAATCCGGATATTCAAAATATTTACTGAAGCGTGAAGACAAGCCGGGATTAGATTTAATAAACTTGTGCATCAGCTCTGTATAACCGGCGACGATCACCACAAGTTCGTCTCGGTGGTCCTCCATGGCTTTCAGGATTGTATCGATTGCTTCCCTTCCGTAGCTGTCGTCTGTATCACCTGCAAGAGAATATGCCTCATCAATAAACAAAACCCCACCCATAGCTTGTTGAATTACTTTCTGAGTCTTTATTGCAGTCTGTCCCAGATAGCCTGCCACAAGCGCGCTTCTATCTGTTTCGACAAGTTGACCACGAGGCAGAATACCCATGTGATAGTAAAGTTTTGCAACAAGCCGCGCAACAGTTGTTTTGCCTGTTCCGGGATTTCCGGTAAAGACAAGATGATACGAAATTGTTGGAACTTTCATTCCCCGTTGCTCACGAATTTTTGTGACCTTAATAAAGTTCATCAGACTATGAATATCTTGTTTGACGTTTTTGAGCCCGACAAGACCGTCTAATTCAGCAAGCAGACTTTCCATGGTTTCACTTTCATTCGTTACGGGCGTGGCCACAACCGAAGCCTCCTCTGGCGCGACGGACTGTGTATCGTCCTTTGCAACCGCTGATTCTTCATTTGCAACAAGATTGATGTTGATAGTCATGGGAGCGGTAGAATTTGTTGAAGAATCCATATGCGACTCAGATTCCTTCTGACTTTTCTTCTTTCTGGCAGCTTCAAGCAATGCTTCATTTTGCAGATAGCTGTTTTCGTTCTTTTCGGTTATTTTTGCCATATTATCGGGTGCGGGAGAAATAGTTACGCCATTATTTGCAGCGTAATCGACAAGACTCTCTGTGATAGCAGAGACACACGTGGCTTCTTCCGTTGTAAAATCTCCGTTTATCATTGCAGATCCGACGAGCAGGTCATTCAGTTTTTCAATGAATTGGCTCGAATGACGGCTTGCTGACAATTTATCAAGATCTACAATACGTTTAAAG
>JAEEGI010011245.1_pt1 | contig 19340 bp, 14 predicted proteins | sample 8958751 | NCBI WGS metagenome assembly JAEEGI01 (sample SAMN16246545, study PRJNA631951) | gut metagenome | biome: gut microbiome; feature: rumen; material: KS-attached | host: Bos | place: Iran: Karaj | collected 2018-10 | reverse complement strand
CTTTTATTGATGAAGATGATATAAATAATTTAATAGTTAAAAAACCAAAAAAATATTTAAAACCAATTCATATTCTTCATCCTAAACCTGAAAAATTACCAAATTATTTATCTGATTTTATTAAAAATAAATTATCTCCAAATTTAATCTTATCTCCTAAAAAAAATTTCTCAATAGATTTAAGTGAATAATTAACAATAATTTCATTATCTTTTTTATTATTAAAATTCTCAAAAATATAATTATTAAATTTAGGAAAATATTCTTTTTCATGTAAAAGTTTCATTCTTTGAATTTTTGGTTTAACTCTTTTATATTCAATTAATTTCCATTTAAAAAATGACAATTACCTTTTTGTATTATTTTATCAATTGTTTCTTTTTCATTAAAAATAATAAATCAAATCTTCTTGATTTTCCAGTTAATTTATCACTCAAAATTATTCCTTTTTCAATTCTTCCAAATTGACTAAAATAATTTAATAAGTCTTTTTTTGTTAAAGTTGGTAATAAATTATCAACTAACATTTTTCTTAAATATAAAGGAGAAGAATTTTTATTTGTAATATTATAAAAAGAAGAAAAAGTAATATTTATTTCCTCTTGAAATTTTCTTTTTGTTATAAATTTATTTTTTAATTTTTCTTTTGCAATTGCTAATTTACAATTTATTTCTTGTCCTTTATAAAATGAGATGTTCTTAATATATTAAAGATTTTTTTATTATTTTGCAAAGTAATAAATCTAAATCCTCTAGAAATTTCTTTAAAAAATTATATAAAAAAATTATTTATTTACTTGTATCTTTTTCTATCATTATTGTACAATCTAATAAAGGACAAAAATTTTTTTTGAAATATTCTTTTAAATCATCAAATTTTTTATCACAAATGTTATTTACTTTCAGTGATATTTTTTCCAATTCCTCCAATAAATAATTTATTGCTAAATTTTAAGAAAAAAAAAATTATATTGATATTATACTTTATTAATGTTGCGGATATTCTTTTATATTAATTTAATTAAAACTATTGAAATTATAAATAAATAAATTAATTCAATTAATATATGTGGATAAAAAAAAAATTAAATTCTTTTTATATTAAATGTTCATAAATTATTATGATATTTTATTAAAAAATGAAATATTATTATAAATATTTTTAAACTCTTAAAATAATTAATAATGAATTGTGGTTATAAAATAATAAAAATGAAGTAGATAAAATTAAACATATTACAAATAATGTATCAAATATTTATATTAGAAGAAAATACATCAAATTATTAAAAATTATTTATAATAAATTATAATCTCAAAAATTAAAAAGAAAGAATTAATCTGATTAATAAAAAGATAAAAAAAAAAAAACAAATTTAACTTCCATTATTAAAATATGAAATAAATTATTTAAATAAAATCATTAAATTAAAGTTAATTTTAATAAAATATTGAAATCTTTAATTCAATAATAAAAATTAATTATTTAAAAGCATTTTGATAATATTAAATCACTCACTTTAAATCATAAATTGAAATAATAACTTTTTAAAAAGATAAAAGAACAAAATATTCCTAAATTTTTATTTAACAAATTATCATTTTATCCATTTAGATATTATATTTTCATCTTTAAAACTTAATAATAAAATATTACACACCATTAAATTTTTTCAATTTAAATTACAAATTATTTTCAATAAAAATATAGTTAATAATAAAAAATAGTGATTATTATGATTAATATATATCTTTTTAAAAAAGATTTAGGTTAAAAGGAGAAATGGGAAATTCAGAAAACAAAAAGAAAGAAGAAGAAAAAGAAGAAGAAAAAAAAGAGGAAAAAATAATTATAAAAATAATTGAAAAAAAAGAAACAATAAATGAATTTGAGGCAATAAATGATATACCAAAATTTCAAAAATATGAAGAAGAGACTGAGTATTTATCAAAAAAAAAGAAGAAAGTTCTAGAATCTCAATTATGGTTAGTAAAAGAAGAACTTAAAAAATATAAAGATATAAATGAAGTAATAGAGCAATTTAACAAAACTGAGGAAGTAAATATAAATAATAAATCAATTCTTGATAGAAATGAAAATGATAAATATTGTTGCTGTTCATATAATGAATATTTAAAATGGAATTTTAATTTTATTGGATTATTATTTGTTATATTTAATTTAATTGGGGTTTATCAATTAATTTGGATTTATAAGGCAACTAGAAAAGAAATGATATATGGAATGAAAAATTTTTTATTTCAAAAAAATGATACAAATCCTTTTGAAAATAATTATGAAAATTATATGTTTTCTAATTTTCCAGATTTCAATTTAATTTTTTTATCTTCAATGTTTGGAAATATTTTTTTGAAATCATTTGGATTTATTTTCTCATCTATATTATTTATGATTATTAATTCATTTATTATATTTTTTTTTAATTCTTTCAATTTTAAAGAAAGAAAATATGACTTTTATAAAATTTTAGAATTATTTATATATTTTTTCTTAATTTTTATTGGTGTTGGTAGTGTATCATTATTTTCTCATCAAATTTATTTTGATGGTTTAAGAAAATATCTAAATTATAGGAAAGATAAAAATAAAGTTTTGGAAGAAGAAAATGAAAATGAAAAAAATAAAGAAAATATAAAAAATAATGAAAATAAAAATGATAATGAAAGTGAAAATATTGAAATAAAATTGAATGAAAAGTTAATTAATCAAGAAACTGATAATGATAATATTATAAATGAAAACAATAAAACAAATAATATGAAAAAAAAAAAATCAAAACCATCTTTTTTTTCATATTTATGTTTTACAATAATCCCATCATATTTAATTAATGTTGGAATTAATTTTATTTTAAAAGTAAATAATTTTTTTGATAAATTCTTTTTGATGAGTATTTTAATATATATAATATGTTCAGTTATTTCTATTATTATTTATTGTATTTATTTACAAGTATTTATTAATGAAAAAAAAAATCAAGAAATAAAAGATAAAGAAATTAAAATTTTTAGATTATTTGGATATATAATTTATTGTGAAAAAAAAATCCAAAAATATAAAAAAGAAGATAATAAAATTAATAATAATAATATTACTAACAAAGAAGAAAATGAAGACATTATTATTAAAAATACCAATAATAATGATAATAAAAGCTATAATGATTGTTGTTATTCTTTAAGATTAGGCTTAAGAAAATTTTATCATAAATCACATGAAAAGAAATCAATACATTTTACTCAATGTTTATCTAGTGAGAATTGTAAAGAAGGAGAATGTTGTATATGTTTCTGTTGTTGTAATATTTGTTGTTCTTCTACAGAACTAAGTGAAATAAATCAAGGAGATGAACAATTTTGTTATTGTTATAAGGTACAAAGAAAATTTTCTTGGTGTTGTGATTTATTATTTAAAAATGAAATTTTAGATCTTATTCTTTTTGATATTTTTCTTGAAATATTAACTATTGGATTTGAAAAGAAATTAAATAAGAAATTAAATCAAAATTTAGAGAATAATAAATTTAAAACAAATTTCATTACTTTAATTATATATCTATTATTTTTTTTATTTTGTGCTTTTTATAATAGAATTGAAAAAGTTACTGATTGCTCATTTGAATCATTTTTTAAAGATATTGATAAAACTAAGGAATTTGATAATCAAATGATTTCTTTCTTGGTATTAGGTTTTTTTGATTTTTTTTTTGTAACTATTTTATCAGGATTTTCATCATATGGAAATGAAGAATTAAAAAATTTTACGGATAATTATTTAATTATAATTCCTTTTGCATTAACAAAATTTTATAATTTTATTTTGCTGAATTGTTTGGTTAATATTATTGATGATGGAAATATTGATATTTTATCTAATTCAATAATTGTATCCTCATTTCTAATGTCATATTCATTTTTAAGGATATTTATAATTGATATATTATTAGATATTAGTGATGAAAAACTTATACTTTTTCAATTTATATTTGGAATTTCAATTATTGTAATAATTATAATATTATTTATTTTAGCAATTATTGTTGCATATATTTGTGTAAAACTCTTTAAAGCATTTTGTAATTGTATTTGGGATATAATTTGTGAAAAATTATTTAAAAATAAAAATAAAAAATAATTTAGAAATCAAAATTTATGTGTAATAAAATATTATAAAAATGATTGATAAATAAAAAAACAAAATTCTTTAAAAAAAGAGGAATAAATAATTTCTTTTTAAAAAAAATAAAATAAAATAAAAAATAAAAAATTTAAAATGTCATATTTCTAATAATTATTCATAAATTCATCAAATAAAAATAAATCAAGAATAAAAATCTACAAAGGATATTATAAAATGATACGAAGATTGAGAATTATAATATTATATAATTAATAATTTAAGATTTTTAGAATAAATAATATTAATTTAAATTTTTATTAAAATAAATTAAACAAATATTTTTTCTTATAATCATAAAAATTCATTAATAATTAATTGTTTTAATTTAATCAATAAAAAAATGTCAAGTAATAATTCTAAAAAGCAAAAATATGAAAATGAATATCCAAATTTTTTATCTCAAAATAGTTTAAATTCAAAAGAAAAATCAAAATTAACATCAAATAATATTTCAAACGGTAAAAATAAAAAAATAAATAAAATTTAGAAGTATCAGTTACAAAAACAGAAGAAGAGAATTCAAATTTGGTTTCACAACTTCATCCTCAAAATAAAGTTCTTTTAACTGAAATTAAATCAGAAAAAATTTTAAAAAATAATAATGAGACAAATACATTTTTACAAGATAAATTAAATAAATTAGAAGTTTCAGATAATTTAAAAAGAGTAGTTTCAACTGGATTAATAAAAACAAATAATAATATTAAAAAAGATTTTAATGATTTAAGATTAGAAATAAATAAACAATCAAATGATATAAATTTAATAATGACAAAAAGATATTTAAGTCCAGAAACAAATTATAATTTTTTTTCTAAAGAAACTTTAAAACATTTTAAATATTTAAAAACAAATGAAGAAAAATTAAAAAATTCAATTGCAAAATTAGAAGTAAATAAAAAAATAATATTAGATGAAAGTCAAAAAGGAATTAAAGGAGGAATTGTAGAAGAAAACATTAGAAACTCAAAATTAAATATAATTGAAAATCAAAAAGAAAATTTAATTTCAAAATTAAAAAGTGTTAATGATGAAATTGAAAGAATTATATATGATGGAAATAAAAAATCAAAAAAAGAAATTATTTCTAAATTTTTAGATAACTTTGAAAAAGATAAAGAAGATTATAAAATTAAAGTTTTAGAATATGAAAAAAATGCTAAAGAATCAAAAGAAAAAATGAAAAAAGATAAAAAAATAACTTATGAAAAAAGAGAAAAAGAATTTAAAGAAAAAGAAAAAGAAGATTTAGAAAAAAAAGAAAAATTATTTAATGAAAGAAAAGAAAAAGAACATCAAATTTTTTTAAGAAGAAAAAAAGAAATAGATGAAAAATTAGAAAAAACAAAACAATATATAAATGAAAAATTTCAAAAATCAGAAAAAGATTATTTATATTATAGAAACAAAGAGAAATTTGAACAAGAAGAAAATAAATTAATAGAAAAAATAAATTTACAAAAAAAAGAATTTATAACAAAAGAAGAATTAATAAATTTAGAGAAAAAAAGAAAAGAACAAAAAGAAATATTAGAAAAAGAATCAAAAGAAAAAAAAAGACAATTAAAAGAGATGTGGAATAATAGAAGTCAATTATTGCCGATATATAAATCTAAAATAGCTTTAATTTGTGAAGAAGATGATAAAGAAAAATATGGAAGTGATGAAATAAAAAAGCAAAAAATAATGGAATTAGAAAGAGAAAGATTAGAATATGCAAAAAATAATATTCCAAAACCAATAATAAGTAATAAATTAAAAAAAATATTATCAGAAAGAAATAAGAAAATAAATAAAAATAGTGTTTTACTTACTCAGAAAAATAATAAAAAAAGAATTGATATTTATTATATTTCACCTCCAAAAAAAAGAAATAATCAAATGGCTTTATCAAATGAAATAAAATTAAGAACTTTTATTGATGAAGATGATATAAATAATTTAATAGTTAAAAAACCAAAAAAATATTTAAAACCAATTCATATTCTTCATCCTAAACCTGAAAAATTACCAAATTATTTATCTGATTTTATTAAAAACAGAGAAGAAGAAGGAAAAACAATTATTAAAAAAAAAAAAATTAAATTAAACTCTACTCAAATTCAAACAGGTGATATTTATGAAAATATTAAATTAGTTAAAATTCAAACTGAAGCTTTAGATAATGAACTTCAACAAAAAAAAGAATTTATGAAATTAAATGGAGGATATCAAAAAAATCCTAAAATTGGAGATCAGTTAGGAAGTATGTTAATTGAAAGTATTCAGTCTAAATTAGATATTATAAATAAATTAAATGGTAATTAGATAAAAATTATTTTATTATTTTTATTTTTTGTTTAATTAAATATTTTTGTTTTTTATTAAATAAATAAAAATTACTATAATATAATTATTATACTTACATTATTATAAAAATATATAAAATTAAAAAAGAAAAAATGGATTCCCTAAAATTTGAAACAATAAAATTATTAGAACCAGATACAAAAAAGGGTAAAAACTTTATGGAAATATTAAGTAAAAGACATAGTGAAAGAGAATATTCAGGGAAGAGTTTAACATTAAAACAAATATCAGAATTATTATGGGTATGTTATGGTCAAAGTCACAATGAAAATAAAAATAAAACAGTACCATCAGGATTATCAGTTTATCCTTTAGAATTATATATTGTATTTAAAGATTCTATATTTAAATATAATCCTGAAGCAAATGAATTAATTCCTTTAAAACAAGGTAATTATTATGATAAAGTTTCAATGGGAATACAAAATTATGTTAATAATTCAGCTTTAAATATATTAATTTATACTAATTTAAATAAAAATTCTGGAAATGAAAAATATGATGAATTAGCAAAAAAAAATCCTAATTTAAAAATTAAATCTGCTTGCATTGAAGCTGGTTGTATTTCTGAAAATGCTTATTTATATTGTGAAAATGAAGGGTTGAAAACTATTTGTAGAGCTTTATGTGATGGAAAATTTTTTGCTGATTTATTAGGTTTACAACATCATGAATTTATTACTTCTATTTGTGTTGGTGTTTAAATTTTATTTATTTTTGGGATATTATTATTTTTTATTTTTATTTAATTATTTTTGGGTTTTTGAATTACAAATTTTTTTTTTGAAGATTTTTTGTTTTATTTTTTTTATTTATAAATTATAAATAGTATTATATTATATTTTTTTATGGTATTTGGGTTTCAGTGATTTTCTTTATATTTATCCATTTCTTTTTCTATCATATCTTTTAATTTTTGTTGTTTTTGAAAATTAATATCTAAAAATAAATAAAATATATATTTTACTAAATTCTTTTGCAAATTTTTCACTTAATTCTTCAGGATTATCTCCTTCAAATATATTTAATTTTTTTTTCACTCCATTTTTTAATCCAACATCCAAAGAAATAATCATTTCTAAATAAAAAAATTATAAAAAAATAAAAAATACTTTTTTTTTTCTTTTGAAATTTTTTAAATCCAAAAGACTTATTTTCATTTTCAAAATTGCGAGAATAATTAATAATATTATTTTCTTTCGAACTAAAATAATTTTTTTCTAAACTAGTTACTTTTTTTCTTGGTTTAAAACTATATCTAGGAATATTATTTAAGATTCCAACAGATTTATTTCTTTCTAAATTTTTAGAATTATTACTCATAGTATTATTATATTCTCTTAATTTAAAAGCATTATCAATTAAAGCTCTTTCTTTTCTTCCTTTTTCTAATCTTTTAGCAAAATTTTCTTCAAATTCATCTTTTGGAACTTTATTTTCAGAATAATATTTTTGTATATTTTCAATTTTATTTATTTTTGGTTTAAAAGTTAATTCTTCTTTTTCTTTTTTTTCATATTCTGCTTTTTGTAAAATTGCTCTTTCTTTTTTATAAATATCTTTTTCAGAATTATTTAATTTATTATTATTATCTAATGATATTATATTATCTTCATTTTTATATTTGTTTATTTTTGGCATAAAAGTACAATTTGCCATTTCTTCTAATTCTTTTTTTTTCTTTTGTTCATTTATATTTTTTTCTATTTCTGTTTTTCTCATTAAACCTTGATTAATATGTTGAAATAAATTTCCTTCTGTATTTGAATAATATGTTTTATGATTAATAATATTGCCTTTATTTAAATTTGTTTTCGAAGTTCTAATATTTTGATTTATATTTAAATTATTTATATTTACATTAGTTGTATTATTTGAATTTATTATTTCTTTATTTTGAATTTTTTTATTTTCTGTTAAGGAATTTTTCCAATTTTGATAAAAAAAGATAAAATGAGAAAATATTATTTTTGATTGATTTGGTGTAATAATATAATTATTATTTTCATCAAAGCCTCCAAATTTTTTATGTATTTTTATTTTAGAATTTAATTCTTCATTTACTTTTAATAATATTTCATTATCTGATAATTTTTTATCATTATTAGAATAAGAAGTTAAAATATAATAATTTAAAAGACCAATAATAGATAAACAAAAAATATATAAATGATCTAAATTTATTGATTTAGAATATTTAATATAATTAGTATTCTCATTTATATCTTTTTCATTTGTTAAACTTTCATAAATTTCATTAATTAAAATTAATTCTTCATTTGAAATTTGATTTCCTTTAATAAATTTTAAATTGATAAAAATTTTTTCTAAATCTTTAAAAGTAATTGAATTATCATTAAAATCATTATTATTATTAATTTCATATTGGAATTTATCTTTAAATTTCTTATATAAGATTTTATTAGAGTTATGAGAAATTTTTGAAGAATTCATTAATTCTTTATTATAAATTTCATTTTCTTTTTCTTTTATTTTTTCTTTCCTTTTTTGAGCATCATTATAAAGATTAAATAAATATTTTTGTTTATCTTTGCTTAATCTTGTGGTAGCAGAAATTATAGTTTCATGATTAAAAGAAAGAGGAAGTTCTTTTTTTGTATTATATAATCTATCAACTACATTTTTATTATTTTTTTCCATTATTTTTTTTGAACCATTACAAATTTCTGGAATATTATAACATAAATTTTTATATAAATTATTTTGCTCATTTTTTAATTTTGATACTTTCTCTTTCACTTTTTCAATATGAGTTTTTTGATTTTGAATAAATTGCTCAAATGTACTTAATTTATTTTTATTTTTTTTATTTAAATTATATGAATTTGTATTATTTTGATTATTTGAATAATTTAATATATTATTTGATATTTTATTTCTTTTTTTATTTTTATTTTTTTCTTCATCTATTTTTTCTTGAATTATTTCTAATTTTTTATTTCTTCTTTCTAAATATTCATCTATTTTATTTAATTCATTTATTTTTTCTTTATTTTCTTTTTCTTTAAAACGATGAATTTTAACAATATTATTTTCTTCATTTTCTTCTTTTTCAATTTCTTCATTTCTTAATAAATAATTTAATAATTCTTCATCATTCATTTGTTTATTTTTTTCTTTTTTCATAATATTTTCTATACCTTGTTCATTCATCGAGCCTAAATCAATATCATTAAAATTATCAAAACTATCTAAAGTATCTAATAATTGTTTTCCTGGAATATGAACAAATTCAACTTTATGATTTGGAACATCTTCTTCATTTATATTTTCTTTTTTATTTTCTTTCTTTTTTAAATTCTCTTTTGATTTTTTATTATTTGACATATTAATAAAAAAAATCAAAATTAAATTTTTATGATTTTTTTTAATATTTAATTATATTTATAAAATGGAGAAATATAATTCAAAGAGAATTCCAGGAGAAAAAAAATATATAATATATGCTACAATTTTATTTTTTATTATTATTAATTTATTTTTCCTTCCAAAATCAACTGAAGGAATAATTTCATTACCTGAAAATCAGAATGAGAATCCAATTTCACCACCGATTACAAATAATACCATTCAAAATTCTGAAAATCAAATTCCTCTTTCAAAAGAAAATAATAAAATTGAAGATGAAAAAAATAATGAGAATGAAAATGATGTTGAAAATAATAATAATAATAATGAAGATGAAAAAAATAATGAGAATGAAAATGATGTTGAAAATAATAATAATAATAATGAAGATGAAAAAAAGAATGATGAGGGTGATGATGATGAAGTAGAAATTTTAAAACCAAATCCACGGATAGAAAAAATTCAAGAAAAAAATGAAATCAATTCAAATGAAACGAAAACAAATGATAATTCAAAACAAAATGAAAATAAAGAAAATATAAATGAAAATAATAAGGAAATTAAAGAAAATAAAGATTCTAATAATGAAGAAAAAAAAGTAAAAGAAAACAATAATGAAAATAATGAGAATGTTAATAATGAAAATAATGAGAATGTTAATAATAAAAATAATGAGAATGTTAATAATAAAAATAATGAGAATGTGAATAATGAAAATAATGAGAATGTTAATAATAAAAATAATGAGAATGTGAATAATGAAAATAACAACAATAATATTGAAAATAATAAAAAAAATGAAAATATGAAAGAAAATGAAAGTGATATGACAAAAGAAAAAATGAATGAAAATTCAAATATAATAAGTAGATTTTTTAGAAATTTTGAAAATATATGTATGTTTAGTTTTATAAGTATAATTATTTATTTAATGTATACAAATAATAATAATAATGAACAAAATGAAATCAACACAAATTCAAAAAATAGAATTGATAAAGATGGTTATGCTTTATTAGATGAAGATGGAGAATATTTTGAAAATATTTAAATGAATATAATTAAAAAATTAATAAAAAATGTAAATTATTTCTTTAAATATAATCATTTCTTCTTTTTAATTCTTTTTACTATTTTTCTTCTTATTTTATATGTTTCTTTCCATTTTCTTTGATTTAACATATATTCTAAATTTGAACTAATTCTTTTATGAGTAAATTCCTTTTTGTTTTTATTTTTATTATTTTCTTCCTCATCAGAATAATTTCCAAAAATTAAATCTGCTTCGTCTTTTATTTTTTTATTGTGATTATTTTTAATAATTGAAATTTCAATTTGTAAAGAATTAATTTTTTCTTTTTTCTCATCATCACTTAAACTTAATTCACTTAAATTACTTAAATTTAAATTATCATAATCACTTTCATTATTTTCTTTTTGAGTAAAAACTTCATTTGAATTCATTAATAAATTTAATTATTTAAAAAACAATTTACAAATAATAATATAAAAAAATATTTTATAGAGATATACCATTTCCAAATAAAGCAGAAAAAATTAATTGATTTTCCATAGATTCTTTTTTAGATTTTTCTTCTCTTAAATTAGCTTTAAAATTTTTTATTTGATTTTCTCTTAATTCTTTTAATTCTTTTTCTCTTTTAATAATTTCACTATTTAAATAAACAATATCATCAAAATAAATTCTAAATTTTTGATTTTTATTAAAAAATTCAGCAAGAGAACCAGGCAAAAAATATAATTCATTAACTTCTTTTTTATTATTTAAATTTTCTTCTTCTTCATCTTTATAAATATTTAAAATATCTTTTTTTAATTTATCAGAAATTTCATTAATATATTTTTCTTCTTTAGTTTCATTTAAACAAATATTAATAACATTTTCATATTGTTTAGCAATTTCTTCAATAAATTGAGTAAAATCACCTCCACTTTTTCTAACAGAATTTCTTTTGTGAATAAATTGTTTTTTTTGTTTTTCTTTATTTTTTTTTTCTTGTTTAATAAAATCTTCTCTGAAACTTTTTTGTTTTTCTTTTAAAATTTGAAATAATTTAATTAATTCACTTAAATCATATTGTTTATATGATATAGTTAATAAATAATCAATTTGAGAATCTGTTAAAAAAACTGGAAAATTAGATTTTTCAATAATTGCTTTTAAATTAATTAATTCTATTATTACCCAATTTAAACCATTTCTTCTTACATCAATTCCATTTTTTAATATATCAAAATAATATTGTCTCATTATTTGAATTCTTTGATTTAATTTCATTTTTCCTCTTTTTATTTCTTCTTTTATTCCTAATATTTCTTTATTTATATCTTCTATATTTGATTCAATTTCATTTTTTTCATTTTCTAATTCTTCAAATTTTTCTTCTGTGTTTTTCTTTAATTCTTTTTGTTTTAATAATGCTTCATTTTTCTTTTTTAACATTTCACTTTTTTGAATTATATCTTTCTTATGATTAGAATAAATATTTTCATTTGAAAAATATTTTTTTAATTCATCCATTTTATCATTAAATTCTTCTTTTGTTTTTATTTTTTCTTGATAAATTTTACTTATTTTTAATGATTCATCATATAATTGAATAATTAATTTTTTTTTCTCTAATTTCATTTGATAAATTTCTTGGGCAATATTACTTAATTCATTTTTTAAAATATCTTCCATTTTTATTTTTTCTTTAACAGCATCTTTATAAAATTCAATTTGACTTTCTCTTTTTTTATTTTTTCCTTTACTATTCTTTTTTATATTATTATTAATATTATCATTATCAAAAATATCAAAATTAAAATTTCCTTTATGAGTTTTTAAATTTTGTTGATAAATAGCTTTTTGATTTTGATCAATTTTATTAAAGAAATTTTTCAAATAAGAATTTCTAGAAATAATTTTTAATTTTTGAGGATCATGTTTAATATCTAATAACCATCTCATATTTCCTTGTCCTAAAGAACTTAAAACTCTATTCATTGTTCCATGAGTAATATATCTTCTTATTCCTCTATATGCATGTTTCATATCCCATGAATCTAATTTTTTTATTTCATTTATCATTTGTATTGAATTTTCATATTTTTCTATTTTATTTAATTCTTCATCATTATTTTCTTTCTTTTTTTTTTCCTCATTTTTTGATAAGAATTCTTTTTTTTGAAAATTTTCAGAAAGTGAAGTTCTTTTTATTTTTATTTTTTTTTTTTTTTTCATCATTTTTTTCAGTATAATTTATATTTGGCTCACTAAACACTTTTGGTAGTTCTATTAAACCTTCATCAACTCCTAAAACTCTACTTTTATATATTTTTTTCTTATTGAAATTTTTACCTATTAATTCTATATTATATGATTTTATTATTTTTTTTGGATTTTTTTTAAAATTTGGTGTATTATAAGTTATATTAAAAATATCTTTTGTTTCTTGGTAATTTATATATTTTCCTTTTATGAAATTTTCATCTTTCATTTTTTTTAATAATTTACCATAATCATATAATGCTTCTTTATTTCTGGAAATATAATTTGTTTTATTTTCACTTGTTAAACTTATTTGGATTTTTTTATTTTCTTCTTCATTATTATTTCTATTTGAATAAAAAGTTGATGATGTTGAAGAAAACATTTATTTTATTAATTATCCTTTTTGAATGACTATTATATGAATAAATTTATTTATTAATTAAATTTTTATGTTTAAAATTAATGAGATTTAGATTATAGAATGTAAAATTAAAATCAATTAATTTAATAATGAGAGAAAAAAAGAATGATGAAGATAATATATAACTATTTATAAATGGAGGAATCACATATATTAACTGAGAAAAATTTTTAATTTCTCATATTTAATTTATATTCATACAATTACTTTTAAAATTTAATAAAAAGATAAATAATTAAAAAAAATCTGTATTATTGTCTAATAAACAATATCTTAAATTATTAAGAATTTTATTTTTAAAAAGATAATTTAAATATAAAAAAAGATTTTTTTACAAAGAATATAATATTATTAAAACATTTTTTTGATAACTTAAATTAATTACGTTTTTTTTTAAATATTATAATAAAAAATTTATTAATGGAATTAAGAGATTTCATTTCAAATAATTGGGATAAATTTGATAATGAATTTAAACAAATTAAAAAAAATCCAGGAATTTCCTTAACTTTTCAGATTCAAAATTTTGATGTTAAAATATATTATGAAAACTTTAAATATTTTCTTAAATTTCATGATAATGAAACTAATGAAACTTATAATATTTGCATTTCAAAATATTCAAGAAAAATAAATTTTAAAAAATCAAAAACAGATAATTGGAATATAGTTTTTGATGAAAATGATATAGGTAAATATATAGATAAATTTGGTTTGATTCATCCCACAATTTTTAATAAAGAAAAAAAAAAAAGTGAATCTATTCGTTCTGAAGATTATGAACAAATTTTTACAGATGAATCTATTATTGAAATATCAGATGATGAATATTCTAGTTTGATATCTAAAAATGAATTTATACAATTTAAATCAAGTGAAGGGAAAAAAATTTCTGATATTTATTCAAATATTCCAGAAGATAATATTTCTCAATCATTAAATAATGATACATTTTTAGAAACTGATGAAAGAAGTAAACTTTTAAAAAAATTATTGCTATTTATTTTGAAAAATGAAAAAGAAAAAAATAAATTGTTTTGGTTGTCTGGAGGAAAAAAAATAGGAAAAACTATAACAATAAAATTTTCTATAAAATATTCAAATTTTTTTTATTTTAATTTTAAGATAATTAAATCAAAAAACCATTCAAGTGATATAAAAAAAATAATATTTCGTGAATGTATGAGTTTATTTAATGATAATACTTATAATAATTTTTATGAATTTTTCAAAAAAATTGAATCGATTAGAGGATATAAAAATAATATTTTTGATTTGCTTTTAAAATATTGTGAATATATTAAATTAAGTATATTCCCACTGGAATTTTGAATTAATTGGTATATTGTTATTTCCTTTTGTGTTAATTTATCTTTGTTTTGTTTAATTAGCTCATAAAAATTATCAAAAAATTGGATATTATTATTTGCTGGAATTAAATCATCATTTTGATTTAACTCTTTTTGTAAATTATCAATATATTTTGAAATATTTTTATTTTTATAAAGCTCAGATTGGGAAATTAATGTTAAAAAGTTATTTAAAATATTTAAATTTTCTTTATCAATTTGATTGAGTTTTTGATAATTAAAAAAATAAATAAAAGTAATAATCAATATTATATTTAAATAAATACATTTATTATCTAAATATAATGAATTTCCTTTATACCAAATATTTAATGCAAATGGTATTACAAATTGTTTAAAAAAGTCAAATATTTCATTTAAGTTCTTTTCTTCTTTTTTATTTTCAATATCTAGAAATGATAATAAGTTAATATAAATTCTGTTTGTTGTTTTTCTTATTTTTTCATTTAATTTTAATAAATCAATTAAAAAGAAAATTAAATTTTTAATTTCATTTACATTTTTCATTTTTTTTAATTTTAATATTGAAATTTCTTCAATAATTGTTTTTGTAATTGTAACACTTTCATCAATTAAAATATTAATTATTAAAATTTTAAAAGATTTAAATGAACAAATTGAATCTTTAAAACAATTTTTATGAAATAATTCCATTTGTAAATTTATATAATTTTTTTCTGAATTAATCAACTCAGGATTAAATTGGTTTATTAAAATTGTAAAAAATAATATTTTTTCAAATAAAGAAATTAATTCAAATTTACTGTTTGTCACAGTAAAACTAAATACATTATTATCTTTAATTTTTGTTTTTTTTCTTTTATTATTTGTAAAAATAAAAGAAGAATCATTCTCATTTTCTTCACTTATTTCATTTCCACTAATATTCAATTGAGTCAAAGAAATTGATAAATTATTGTTGACATCTAATTTTAAATTTTCTTTTACAATTGATTTTTGAATAATAGAATTTCCATATAATATTTCAAAATTTTTTAATAAATGTTCACTATAAAAACTTTTTTCCGATTTAGAAATTTTTTGATATAAATTTAATAAAAATTTGAAATTTTTTATATTCAATGAACCTCTATTATATAAATTGGTCACTAAAAATTGAATAATAAATTCTAAATTTAATTCTTTAGTATTTCCATTAAATTTTGAAATGAAATTTTCTAATTTTAAATTTGTTTCATTTGAATAATTCCAAATTAATTCAAGCAATAAATGATATTTTTTATCCATTTCATTGAAAAGTAAATTCAATGAATCAAATATATTTCCATTTAGACCATTATTTAACAATTCAATCTTTCTTAAACTTTCAAAATTAAAATTTGAGTTTAAATATTTTCCCAAACAAATCAATAAATTATTTTCTATTTTTGTACTAAATAAATTTAATTTTTTTTTTGATAAAATAATAAAAATTGAGTCTTGATGAAAATTATCAAAAGTTGTATTAACAATATCCATATTTATTTCTTCATTTATGATTATTAAATTCTCTAATAAATTATAATCAATGTTACACCAAATTTTATTATTTGAGACTAAATTTTCAATTTTATTATGGGTTCCTAACCAGTAATTTATAACAATTATAAAATATTTTTTTTCTTTTTTTATTATTATAAGTAATAATTTTTTATAAAGATAACAAGCTATAATTTCTGTATTTTTATTAAGTAAAAATTTATTATCATTTAAATCAATTTGAATTGTCGGATTTTTTAAATCAAATAAATTATATATTTCAAAGGTATTGTTTTCAGTTAAAAAACATATGACTTTTTCTTGATTAAACTCTTGAATTGACAAAATTGAATTTGAACTAATATTTAATTCATTAATTTGAATCTCTTTTTCATTAGTTAAAATATTGATATTATTGTCATAATCAATTAAATTTATGTGATAATATTTATCTTCAGTTTGAACAATTAATAATTGAAAATTTTCTTTAAAATTAACGTAATTAATATTATAAAGTGAATAATAAAATTTATATAATAATTTAAATTCAAAATCACATTCTTTTTTATTTTCTTCCCCAAAAGACAAAAAGAATAAACAATTTTCATAAGTAACTAATAAATATTCATGAATTTTATACTTCCAAATTTGTAAAGATGAAAAACTGATAATTCTTTCTTCTTCTTCGTTATTAAAATAATTTTTAAAATTTTTGAAAATATTCATAAAATAAAAATTTTTTTTATTCAAAACATTTATTTCAGCACAAGCTAATAAATCAGAAAATAAATTATTTTTTTTACTATTCTCATTTGAAGACTTTAAATATTCATTTAAATCAAATAAATTTTTAGAAATAGATTCCCAAAAACTTTCAAAATTTTCATTTAATAAATAATTTTGTGAAATAAATAAAAAATCTCCATTACTATAAAATAGACAAATAAATTCTTTATAATCAAAAATACAAAAATTTATTAATGAAAGTTTTTTATATTGACATAAATTTCTAACTGAATGACTATTATCATCATAATATATAATAGAATTATCCAAATTTTGAAACAAATAAATATTATTATTATTTGTAGTAAATTTTATAAAAGGATTTTTTTCCCCGTTTTCATTAACAAATATAGTTTCTTGTTCGAAATAATTTATTTGCATTTAATTATTTAAAAAATTAATAAAAATTACCAAAGATTTAAAATAAATATTTATGAGATAATTTTATATTAAAAAATAATCAATAAAAAAAATCTTATTTTTGAATTATTTGAATTATCATAATTCCCTAATCTCATTTAGTTCAAATTTATTTCAAATAAATTCATAATTCTAATAATAATAAGAACAACAATTATGAGAAAAAATAGAAATTCCTAAATTAGGAACTCTAATATTGAAAATTCCTTTAATAACATCATCAAATTTATCATATATCATAATCTTTTATATTACTTCTAATAAAAGTTCAATTGTTATAATTAATATAATCGTTAAATCCTTTTAATTTTTTTTTCACATTTCCAATGGTATATTATAAATTTTATTATAATTAATTATTTGAATGTTTAAATAAAAAATTTAAATTTGAATGTAGAGAAAAAATTGTGAGTAAGTGATTAAAAAATGTTTAAAATTTTCAAATAAATAAAATATTGATTGAAAAGGGTAAAAACAAAGAAAAAAGCATATTTATATATCTCATAGACTTATAGATATTTTAAAAAAAAATAATATCTGGTCTATATAGTAATTTATTGGTAGTTTTTAATTTAATGAACATTTAAATAATAAATTTATTTTTAGAAAGGTTTGAGAAAATTTTAAATTAAATTTCATAGACAACAAATTAAAACAAATTTTTGAGAAGTTAAAAAGAATTAAACTAAACTCATTTTAAAAATAGTTATTGAAGTTATTGAAAAATTGTTAATAAAAGATATAAAGGATAAATATTGTGAATTTAATCAAAAATCAAAAAATAAATATTCAGAGAAATAGAAGGTATTTATGTATAAGATGAATTTTTATTAAATTATAAAAAGATGATTTTTTATCTATTAATTCAACAAAAAATAATATATTAGAATAAAAGATAATAATGTTTTTATAATATTTTTGTAATTAAAAATTAAAAGAAATTTATTAGTTTTAAATAATAATCTTCTTAATCATTTATCAAAAAAATAACTTGTTAAATTTAAAAAAAATTTTTATGTTTTTAATTCATAAAAATTATTCTTTTCAAAGAAAAATTTAAATTAAAATATCCCTTTAAAATAAAAAGCTTTGGTTTATTTTTAAAAGATATAAAAGTGGTATTTATTTTTTTTTTCTTTTTTGTGTTTTAATATAAATAAAAAAATAAAATTAAGAAAAATAATAAGAATATTTTATTTTTAAAACACCATCACATCTATATAAAATTCACAATTAATATTGTTCGAAGAAGAATAAAATTATTTTTTTCAAAAATTTATTTTACAAATAATTGTTTTATTTTTACATAATTTCTAATTTGATTTATAAAAAAGTCAAAAAATGATATGACTTTAATTTTAATTGAATTGATTATTCTCATTTTTATTTTACATCCAAACAAAAAAGAACTAATTAAATCTAATTTTTCTTTTATTTCCTTTCTTTTCTATATAATGTTTTATAAAATCAACTGATTATAATAATATTATTCATTTAATAGTTAAATTTCTTTTTAATCTTAAAACATTTATCTTTTTTATTTTAAAATAATTGCAAAATATTATAAAAATTGATAATTAATATTCTTACCTTTTATTTTTCTTTTAAAGTCATATAACAATTAAAAAATGATGTTTTATTTTAAATTATTTTATGTTTTCCAATTGT
>JAEEGI010011244.1_pt1 | contig 19341 bp, 15 predicted proteins | sample 8958751 | NCBI WGS metagenome assembly JAEEGI01 (sample SAMN16246545, study PRJNA631951) | gut metagenome | biome: gut microbiome; feature: rumen; material: KS-attached | host: Bos | place: Iran: Karaj | collected 2018-10 | reverse complement strand
TGATCTACTTCCTCTACAGCGTCACCTACACGATGCACGACATTTCGTACTGGGGCATGATTCCGTCGCTGAGCACGGATGCGGCCGAGCGGAACCTGCTGACTTCCCGCACCAACCTGTTCGCCGGATTCGGCGGCGCGCTGGCCAACTTCCTGATCCCCATGCTGACCGTCGGCGCCATGACCATAGGCCGCAGTTCCGTGACGGCTTACGGTGTGATCGCACTGATCATCGCCGTGATCACGCCGCTGTTCCTCTGCTTCACGATCTTCGGCGTACGGGAGAACCGCGCGTACGAAAAGGAACCGGCCCCCAAGATTAGCATCAAAAAGATCATCCGAACGATCGTGGGCAACGATCAGCTGCGCTGGATCATCCCGATCTTCCTGCTGCAGCAGATCGGCAACGGCGTCGTGCTCGGCGGCCTCGGCCAGTTCTACATCTACTTCCAGTTCGGCTATGCCGGCGGTCTGTACAGCCTGTTTAACACCATCGGCATGCTGGCCACGGCCGTGCTGATGATCCTGTACCCCGTGATCTCCGCCAAAGTGCAGCGCAAAGCCCTGATGAAGAAGCTGCTGCTGGCCTCGATCATCGGCTACGCCGTCATGCTGGCGGCCGGCCTGTTCGGGAGCAGCCTCGGCATGATCGCCTTCTGGATCATCACGCTCGGCTTCATGATCGCCAACGTCGGCCAGTACGGCTTCTACCTGATCCTGATGATCTCCATCCTGAACACGGTGGAATACAATGAATACACGACCGGCAGCCGCGACGACGCCATCATCGCTTCTATCCGGCCTTTCGTGACCAAGCTCGGCGGTGCGCTGATCGTCGTGATCACGACCGTCACCTACCTGCTCTTCAACGTTACCGATACCACCAACCAGATCTCCGATTACGAGATGAAAGCGCAGAAAGCGCAGCAGGTCGTCGTGGAAGGCATGGCTCTGGAGCAGAGCGGTGATGAAAAGTTGGCGACCGTGCTCAAAGAGATCAAGGAACAGGAGCTTGGCGTTTTCATGACCGATATCAGCGAAGACGATCTGAAGGCCGTCGTTGTGAAGAACGACGAAGACAAACTGAACGAGGTGCTGGATAAGGTCGATAAAGCCAAACTGACCAATATCGACGACGTGCTGGGCGAGGTCGAATCCGGACAGACCGTCGGCCTGCTGCTGACCATGGTCATCCTCTCCTTCGTCTTCATGCTGCTGACCTACGTCCTGTACATGAAGCACTACAAGCTGGATGAGCCGGAATACGAGCGCATCTGCAAGGAGCTGGAAGAAAGGAAGGCGGCCCCGCAGGCATAAAGCCGGCTGCCGCACAACGCAAAAAGGATCCGCTTGCCGAACCTGTCGAAGCAAGCGGATCCTTTTTTGTGCCGGGCTGATGGGGAGCAGGGCCAACGGGGACGGTTCCTTTTGGCCCCGTTTTACTCCCGGATCAGCTTCGTTTCCAGAACGAATTCGTCCTTGAGCGCCATGATGTCCTTCATGTGCGGCTGCGTCATGTGGACCTTCTGATGCGCCGGCGAGACCCACTCCTCATAGAGGTGCAGTTCGTCGGCCGGGCCTTCTTCCGGACGGTACTCGTATTTCAGGCAGCCGTCCTCGGCGCGCACCTTGTCCGGCGCGCCGCTGGCTTCCAGCGCTTCGTAGTAGGCCTGTTTCAGACCGTCCTTGACTGTGTATATAACGTGCAGTTTCATAGGATACCTCACTTTCTTTTCAAAGGACGTCCTCAAGTCGCCCTCACCCGGCCCTTTGGGCCACCCTCCCCCGCGTCCGGGGGAGGGCAAGAGAATTCCTTATACCCCAAATACGCTGCCGCCGATGAACTCCTTGAGGAGCGAGTTCTGCGGCACCAGGGTGGAATCCAGCGCCAGGAAGTAGCTTAAGAAGCGCAGCAGGCGGTGGGCTTCCGGATACTCCGGCGCATCCTCCGGGATGCCGAAGAGCAGCTGCTCCGCGTAGGATTTGAGAACCGAAAACTCATACACCAGCGAGGAGTTGAAGACCACGTCCGCGCTCTCCTGGAAGGGGATGATGTTCTTCTTCTCGCCGCGCCGGACCGAGCCCCAGCGCGCCAGCGTCGCCTGCGCCCCGTAACCGCGGGTCCGCGCATCGCGGATCATGCGGCGGATCAGACGGCCGTCGGAGGTCGGGATGCGGTTGTGCTCGTCGATGTTCGTGGTCGTCAGGGCGCTGATATAGATGCGGAACTTGTTCTCCGCCGGGATCTTCGCGCTCATGCGGTCGTTCAGGCAGTGGATGCCTTCGATGACCAGGATGTCGCCCTCGCCCAGCTGCAGGGTGTTGCCGCGGTACTCACGGTAGCCGGTCTTGAAGTTGAAGGTCGGCATCTTCACGCACTCGCCGTTTAAAAGCGCCAGCATATCGCGGTTGAAGCCCTCGATGTCCACGCCCTCGATGGATTCGAAATCGTACTCGCCGTTCTCATCGCGCGGCGTGAACTCGCGGTCCACGAAGTAGTTGTCCACCTCGATCGGGTGCGGGATCAGGCCCTGGCCCCTGAGCTGGACCGACAGGCGGTGCGAGAAGCTGGTCTTGCCGGAGGAGGAAGGTCCCGCGATCATGACGCACTTGATCTTCGGATTGGCCGCGATCTGCGCCGCGATCTTCGCGATATCCATCTCCTGCCTGGCCTCCGCCATCAGGATCATCTCCGTCGCCTGGCCGCGGGAGATCTTGTCGTTGATCTCACCGACCGTTCCGATGCCCATGGTCTCCGCCCAGAGCGTCGTGGTCTCCATGGTCTTAAAGATCTTCGGCTGCGGCTCGAAGGGCGGCACCTCATCCGGCTTTTCCTGCTTTGGCAGCAGCAGCGCCAGGCCGGACTCGTAAGCGACTACGTCAAAATATTTGATATAGCCGGTGGACGGCACCATGAAGCCGTAATAGTAGTCCACGTAGTCGCCGATGGCGTACACGTTCACGCCGCTGTGCCGGCGGTAGCGGAACAGCTTGTCGCGGTTGGGCATGCCCTTCTCGCGGAAATAGGAGCGGGCGACGTCGAGTGAGACGTTGCTCTTCTTTAACGGAACGTCTTCCTCCGCCAGTTCGCGCATGCGGTCGCAGACCTTTTTTGCGAAAGCGGCATCAGGGGAAATATTTCCTCTTAACTCAATATAGTAACCGTTTATGACCGAGAACATGACGAGAACTTTCTCAACGTCCTTGCCTGCCACGTCGCTGACAGCCTTGCAGAGCAGCATCAGCGCGCTGCGCTCATAGGTCAGCATGCCGTCTCGTTTCTGCGTGGTGATGAACTCCACCGTCTCGGAGCCCTTGCAGACCTTGTGCAGCTCCTTCAGCTTGTTTTCCGATTTGACCAGAACGATATCATAGTCAAAATACTCTCTGACCCGTTCGGCCACAGCCTGATAGCTGACGCCCACCGGCACGTCAATGGTTCTCCCGCCGTTATAGGTGATGGTAATCATACAGTATCCTTTCTAAAACTCAATTTCTTCCAGCTTTAAGAGCGCGGTGATATACACCTTCAGGGCTTCCAGAAGATCCGGGAAAAATGCCCCTTCATCCGCGCCGTGGATCTTCCCCACAAAATCCGGATACTCGCGTTCCGGATGCTCCGGTCCGAAGCCGACGGCGTTCGGGAAATGTCTCGCATAGGTGCCGCCGCCGATGGTGAAGGGCTCCGCCTTTTTCTCCCCGGTGACCTCACGGTAGGCTTCCATGCAGGCCTTTAACTCCTTCGAAGTCGGATGCTTGAAGAAGGGCTTCGCCGCGGGTCCCATCTCGACCGTGGCCACGCCGCCGGCTGCCTCTTCCAGCGCCGCTTTCAGCTTATCCGCGTCCGTATTGGTCGGGAATCGGAAGTCCAGCGTCTGGACCATCTGATCATCCTTCGTGAAGATCATGCCGCTCACCAGGGTCAGCGGACTGAACAGGTGATCGTCCGCCGCGCAGCCCACCAGCGATCCGTCCGGGGCATCCGGGATCTTCACCGCGAAATTCAGGAAGGCTGCCTCGTTTTCGGAGACGAAGCCGTTATCCAGCAGGTAATGCTCCAGCACGCCGATGGCGCTCTTCGTGCCCTGCGGCATGCTGGCGTGCCCGCCGATGCCGTGCGCCGTGATATGCCACACGCCGGGTCTTGCCTCTTCAACTTCGATATCCTCCGCCGGCTCCGCGTGAGAGGTCTGGACCCAGGCTTCCGCTTTCGAAGGAACGGCATTGAATGCCACGCCGCCCCTGATCTCCACGATCTTCTCCATCTTGGCCGCGGAGCGGATCACGCCGTGCACGATGCCCTTCTCGCCGTTGATGAGCGGGAAGTCCGCGTCGGGGCTGAAGCAGAACAGCGGCGGCTTCTCCACGGCCAGGTAATGATCCACGTCTTTCATGCCGGTCTCCTCGTTCGCCCCGAGGATAGCCCGTACCGGGTAGCGCAGCGCTCCGCCGTGCTCCTTCATGAATTTTAACAGGTAGAGCGTCAGGACCGCCGGTCCTTTATCATCCATGACACCGCGGCCGATCAGGTAGTCCCCCTTTACCTGTACGGTCCAGGGATCGCTGGTCCAGCCCTCGCCTACGGGTACCACGTCCACGTGGCAGATGGTAGCCAGATATTCATCCCGCTCGCCGGGCACGACGGCGTAGGCCGCCTTATGATCCAGGTCCACCGTCTCCAGTCCCAGCTCCCTGGCAATGGTCTCGGCCATGTCCAGAGCCTTGCGCGGTCCCGGACCGAACGGCGCACCGGGTTCGGGGGCTTCTTCCACACTGGGGACCCCCACCAGACGGGTGATGTCCCAGAGAATGCTTTCCCTGTTTTCTTCAATAAACTGATCGATCAGACGCTTTAAGTCTTCCGTCATGCTTTTATCCTCTCTTCCTTCCGGATCAGGCTGTATACTGAAAATGTATTTTATCATTTCCCCGAAAAAAAGGCAATAAAAAAGAAAATCTGGCAAATCCGGGATCTGATCCCGGATTTGTTAGATTTTCTGCTCTCGATATTTGATAGCCCTCACTTCACTATCTTCACGTTCTCAATGATCTTCTGCGCTTCCTCCTTTGTCAGGGTACCATCCATGCGGAAGGCGACGTCATGCTCCTGATCGATCCAGATGCAGCAGATCATATCATAGCGGTACCGCTCGGTCGTTTTATCCTGATCGGAAGTCCAGCGCGAAGAAGACCCGTACATATAGTACTGATAATACAGCACCTCCCAGCCCCGAATCTGCCAGCTGCCTTCTTCCGTGATCCAGCTCTTTCCGGTTTCCGGATCCACGCGGTCTATATACATGACAGTTTCTTCTGCCTTTGAGATCTTATAATATCCCCAGCCGAAATAGGAGCTTTCATTCAATTCGGGAGAGGCCCATACCTTCCCGCGCTCCGGAAACAGGTCAGTCCTGTCATAGCGGCCGCCGACAATGCTTTCCCATTCATCCATCGGTATATCGATCAGGTGCTCATTATCGTATTCCTCACTGAAGCGGTATTCTTCCTCCTCAAGCGCAATCTGATGCTCAAAGCGATCCGGCTTCCAGCCCAATCGGTAATTCGCAAACTCTGCTTCCGGATGGACACTGATGACCTGAATCGCACCGTATTCGCCTCTCTGCACCTTGATCCACGCCTGCACCTGCGCATAGACCTTCGGGCCGAAGACGGCGCCGGCAGCCAGAACGGCAAGGACGATCACGGCCGCCGCTATTTTCTGCCGGGTGCCCCAGCTTCGCCGTTTCCCGCCTTCGTTTTCAGAGGCGGAAATCACCCGGACCTGCCCCGTTTTCTTTTCCGTCATCGCGTCGATCTGCTTTAACTCTTCGTCGCGTTCCTCTCGGCAAAGCGCTTTCAGTTCTCTGTTCGTCATTTTATTGCTCCCCTTTCTCCAATTCAGCTTTCAAATCCTTTCTGGCCCGGTGCAGCACCTGCCGCACCGCCGCCTCCTGCATTCCGTACAGTCTGGCGATCTCCCGCACACTGATCTCGTCCGCATAGCGCAAAAGCAGCATCTCCCGGGCTCGCGGGGCCAGCACTTTCAAGGCCGGGGCCAAGCCCTTCGGCACTTCCAGCTCGTAGCTTTCTTCCGGGATCTCCTCCTCTTCCGCGAGGCGGCTTTTGGTCCGGATGAGATCCAGCGCTTTATGCTTCGTGATCACCGAAAGGTAGTGATAGGTTTCCGGGCTGTCCACCCCTTTCAGATTTCCCGGCCGCTCCAGCACATACAGGAAGCAGTCCTGCACTGCATCCTCCGCGTCTGCGCGATTGCGCAGCATCATTTCCGCGTAGTTCACCAGCCTTTCCCGGTAGGTTTCATATAACTGCTGCAGCAGTGTTTGTTCCTTTGCCGACAGTTCTTTCATGAAGGGTCCCTTCCTTGTCCTTTCACTAATATAGCGCAGAAAAGGTCAAAATGTGACAGGATCAGCCGGAAAATCACTTGACAACCGTCAAATTATAATTATAATATAATTATGTCAGAAATATCTTTTGAGTGGGATGAGCGAAAAAACACGCTCAACAAACTGAAACACGGGATCTCTTTTGAAGAAGCACAAACGGTTTTTTATGATTACAATGCTATCTTGTTCGATGCCCCGGATCATTCACAGGAGGAAGAAAGATTTTTGATACTGGGCATCAGCGCCAAAGAACATCTGTGCATTGTCAGTCATTGCTACCGCGGTAAAGACAATATTATCCGACTGATATCAGCGAGAAAAGCAACACGATCAGAGCAGGCAGTTTATACCGAAAGCTTGCAGGGAGAATGAAAATGAGAGACGAATACGATATCAAGAATTTAAATCCGCGCAAAAACCCGTATGCCAAGCATCTGAAAAAGCAGATCACGATCAATATCGACGTGGATACCATCTCCTATTTCAAGGATCAGGCGCAGGATACGGGGATTCCTTATCAAACTTTGATGAATCTTTATCTTTCCGATTGCGCTTCGCAGAAAAAAACGCTAAAATTGAACTGGGAGTGAGAAATCAAACCCAATCCGTATATCATATTTTCACGGAGGCTGCCATGAGCTATGCTGATGAAGTTTTTATCGCAAACTGCAAACAGATCTTAAACGAGGGCGTCTGGGACACGGACTATGAAGTCCGCCCGCACTGGGAGGACGGCACGCCCGCACACACCGTCAAATGCTTCGGCATCGTGAACCGCTACGACCTGCAGAAGGAATTCCCCATGCAGACCATCCGCCGGACCGCCTACAAGAACGCGTTCAACGAGATCCTGTGGATCTGGCAGAAAAAGTCCAACAAGATCAGCGAGCTGGGCTCCCACGTCTGGGACGCCTGGGCTGACGAAGAAGGCACCATCGGCAAGGCCTACGGCTATCAGCTGAGCGTGAAACATAAGTATAAAGAGGGCTGGTTCGACCAGGTGGACCGCGTGCTCTACGACTTAAAGCACAATCCGAACAGCCGCCGCATCATGACGAACCTCTACAACCATCACGACCTGTCCGAGATGGCGCTCTACCCCTGCGCGTATTCCATGACCTTCAACGTCTCCGGCGACACCCTGAACGGCATCCTGAACCAGCGCTCGAACGACATGCTGACCGCCAACAGCTGGAACGTGTGCCAGTACGCCCTGCTCCTGATGATGATGGCGCAGGTCTCCGGCCTCAAGGCCGGCACGCTGATGCACGTGATCGCGGACGCGCATATTTACGACCGCCACATCGAGGGCGTCAAATACCTGCTGGAGCAGGAGCCGCTGCCCGCGCCCAAGGTCTGGCTGGATCCGGACGTCAAGGATTTCTACGACTTCCGGCCCGAAAGCCTGCACGTGGAGAACTACGACTTCCATAAGTTCCCCTTCCCCATCCCGGTGGCCATCTGATGCGCGCCATCGTAGCGGTCGCTCCGGACTGGGGCATCGGAGACGGCAAGGGAATGCTCTACCGCCTGCCGGGAGATCTCAAATATTTCCGCGAGCAGACCAAAGGCCATACCGTGATCATGGGGCGGAAGACCCTCGAGTCCCTGCCGGGCGGAAAGATCCTTCCGAAGCGGCGCAATATCATCTTAAGCCGCAGCCGGAAGCTGAAGGTGCCGGGCGCGTACGTCTGCCACAGCGTGAGCGAACTGCTTTCGCTCCTGGAAGCGCTGGACGAGAAGGACGCCTTCGTGATCGGCGGCGGGGACGTCTATAAGAAGCTCCTGCCCTACTGCGAGAGCTGCCTGGTGACGATGGTGAAGCAGGAGCCGCCCATCACGCCGACCGTGTTCTTCCCGAACTTAGAGGAAGCCGGCTGGCACGTCACAAAAAAATCCGCTCCCCAGGAAGAGAACGGATTGGAATACGTCTTTACCGAGTGGGAGCCCTAAGGCTCCCACTCTTTCTGTCGCTTACTTCGCATACTGCTCCGCGTAGTTTCTCGCAAACTCCAGATCGCAGAGCGAGAGATAGTCGATCCCCTTAAAGACCGGCGTCATTTCATATCCCTTCAGCGGATCCATTTCGAAAGCCAGGAACAGCAGCGCGTCGTTCTCCGACCGCTTCAGATAGATCGCCAGATCCTTCAGCCGCACGTCCTGTCCGACGGCCCGCAGCCAGGCGTAGGTGAACGCGCGGGCCGTGATCTCTTCCGAAGCATCCTGATACCAGCCTTCGCGCTGCCGGGCCTGCTCCTTAAGATGCTCCTGCCAGGCCGCCGTTTTCACAAAGTCCCCCGTCGGCGGGTAATCCCCGTCCGTAAACGCGATGGCCAGACCGGGGTAAGCATATTTTTCCGGATTGTTCTGAAGCTCCCGCACCGCCCAGGTATAATCGTTCCACCAGTCGTCGCTCAGGATGGAAGCGTCCGCATAGCTGTCCCAGTACAGGGTCATCTTTCCGTTGCCGCCAAAGAGCAGATTCGTCACCCGATGATCCCCGTCCGCGCGCCAGTAGAAATAGTGTCCCACACCGCTGCCGGAACAGGCGCCCAGGACCGTTTCCATCAGCTCTTCCTGGTGCCAGTTCTCTTCGTCGATCAGCAGCGGCCAGTCGAAACGGGTGCGGAGCGCCTCATGAAACGCATCCCAGTCGGGTTCGGCGGCCTGTGTAATGAGCGCCGGCGTTATGATCTCCGTATAAAGCTCTTCGTATTCCGGGCTGAAGAAAGCTTCATGGCCTTCCGTATTGTGAAAAACGCCTTCTTCATCATAATAGCCCCGGCTGCTCCACCACGGACAGGTGCCGGAAAGGAGCAGATAGTCGCCTGCCTGCCGGATCTCTCCCACCTCGGGGATGTAGGAGCTGTACAGCTGCTCCACTGCCAGATAGTCCTTGTGAACGATCTTAAAATTCCACAGCACCCAGTCAGGACTATAATCCAACGCCTTCGGCTTATCTTTCTGCCGGCATATGGCTTCTACCAGTTCCTCTTCGCTCAGATCCCGCAGCGCCAGGATATATTCGTCCACGAATTCCAGACGGACGGGATTCCAGTTCTCATCGCGGTACAACCCGTCGATCCGGTACAGATAATAGCCTTCCGGCAGTTCGAGGGTCAGATCCAGCGCGGCGATATAATAGCTGTGCTCTCCTTTGATATCCGCCGTCTTTCCCTTTGCCGTTCCCAACGTATCCGGCAGGTTCTTCCTTGTCTGCGGCACGACAGACGGCTTCCTCTGAAGAGAGTTGCCGGCACTCCAGGAAAAGGCGAGAAAATCTTCGTCGTGGAAATACTGCTTAGCGGTGTTAAGGACGCACCATTCCTCCATCACGTCCACGAAGGCGGCCGGCAGCCAGCAGAGCGTGCCGTTCACCTTGCCCAGATAGAACGTCTTTTCCTTCATCTCCGTGACGCCCCAGCCCCAGCGCCAGCGCCACATGCCTTCGATCTTCAGCGATTTGCTCACCCGCAGCGTATAATCCGTCCCCCGGGAATTCAGATAAGCCTCGTATTCCGTCGTCCTGCGGTCCGCCAGCGTCCAGCCGTCAAACGACGCGATGACGCGCTTCAGCCAGGCGCTGTCAAAAACGTATTTTTCCTGTTCTTTCCCGACGGTAAGGGTCAGACTCGCTTCCTGATCCGTCCGAACGCCTTTAAACAGACCGGATTCGATGACCGTGACCGGCGCCGTACTTTCCGGCGGAACCGGTTCCGCGCTGCTTTCTGCCGGAAGGCCCGGATCGGAACTGCTCTCCGCCGGATCGGTCTTCGCCGCCGTGCTTTCCGGCGGCTGAGCCTGTGTGATTTCCGAAGGAATAGTTTCCGCGGGCGTGCTTTCCGCGGCGGAAGACGGATCGGAACTGCTCTCCGCAGGCGTACTCTCCTTCGGATTCGTCAGTGCGCAGCCGGCCGCGATCAGGCTGATCAGCAGCGCCCCGGCCAGGATCCAGAAGGCCGGCTTCTTGTAGTTCAGCACGGATTGGATACGCACCTTGACCCCCACCTCACCGAACGCCAGCGGACAGGCTGTGACCAGGTGCTGTTTCGCGCTGCAGGCGAGCAGGGCTTCGGAATACTGTTTCTTGAACACTTCATCCTCGCGGCCGATCACCTTCTCATCGCAGGCCAGCTCAATATCCCGGCAAAGCAGAATGTAGGCCGCCCACATCACAGGGTTGAACCAATGCAGGGAGAGCAGCAGGAAGCCCAGCGGCTTCCAGATATGGTCCAGCCGCTTCAAATGCGCCTGTTCGTGCGCCAGCACATAGGCTTTCTCCTCTTCGCGGATCCCGAACGGCAGGTAGATGCGCGGCCGGATCACGCCCAGGATGAAGGGCGAGGTCAGGTTATCGCTTAAGAAAACGTTGCCCGCCTCCCGCGCGGAGACCTGCACCTTCCGCCAGATGCGGAAATAGCTGAAAGCCATGTAGAGCAGCATGCCGCCCACGCCGGCCAGCCAGATCACGGAGAGCACAGGCAGCACGATATTGCCGAAGGTTTTCGGGGCCTCAAGCGTCGCGGCCGAGACCTCCACAAAACGCACTTCCACGAGCTCGGTCTTTTCCGCGTCTTCCGCGTTCAGCGCCTCCCCGGCCGGGACGGCGCTCTGCCATTTTTCGGCCTCGTCCGCATCTGCCTCCACCCGCACGCTTTCCCGCTGCACGGGCAGCATCGGCTGGCGGGATACGATCTCGGCATAGCCGGGTTCATATTCGTGCACTTTCACGGTGTCCTCCACCGGGCGGGCGGAAATCTCCCGCACCACGGTCCCTTCGCTCACCTGCTGCGGCACCACGGACAAGCGGCTCTGCGGCAGCGACGGGATCAGGAGGCGCACGGCGACCAGCGCCCAGAGCGCGCACACCCAGGCTTTCGGCGCTTTTCGCAAGATCAGCCGCAGGCCGGTCACCAGCACGGCGATCAGCGCCGCCGACAGGCTTAAGGTCACGACTTTTACGAACAGTTCGTTCAGCATCTTTCGCCTCCCATCCCGCCTTCCCAGCTGTCCAGCAGCGCCCGGATCTCCTTTACGTCTTTTTCCGAGAGCCTGCGGCCCGAGGAAAAGGCCGCCATAAACGCCGGCAGCGAACCCTCAAAGGTCTCATCCACGTACTGGCGGCTCTGCGCCGCGTAGTACTGTTCCTTATTCATCAGGGAGCGGACCGTGCCCCCTTCGTTAATAAAAATCCCCTTCTGGCAGAGCTTCCGCAGAACAGTATAGGTGGTCGGCTTTTTCCACTCCAGCTCTTTCGCGCAGAGCTTTACCAGTTCGCCCGAGCCGATCGGCTCGTTCTTCCAGATGATCTCCGCGAAGCGGGTCTCGATAACCCCCATCTTTAAATCTTCCATAGGACGGCTCCTTTTCTTCCGGTCTCGCAGGTTTATCCGGACTAAACCCGCTGTTAAGGCGAGTTTATCACCGATAAACCCGCCTGTCAAGTGGTTTTTTGAAAGAACTGTCAAAAAGCAGAGCAAAAAAACAGGGCCAAAGGGAACCGTCCCCTTTAGCCCTGCGGGGCACCCTCCCCCGCGTTCCCGGGGGAGGGCAAGGTGCCTAGTCCGGATACCCGGTCTTTCCGTCGTCGGTCACGACTATCTGGCTGATCATGGTGCCTTTTTCGTTGCTCTCCGAGATGCGGATCTTTTTGACGCCGCCCTCCTCGAAATACTCCCAGACCGTATCGCCCAGATAGGTATCATAACCGCCGTCCGGCAGCGCCGTATAGCGGCGGTCCACGATCATACGTCCCTCCTCGTAATAGCGGTCATGGTAAATGCCTTCCTTGACAAGTGTCTGGAAGCGTACCATCCCGATAGCGGTATCGTAGGTCCTGTGATCCTTGAACTCACCCGGGCCGTCGATATTGCGGATGTACGGGGTACTGTCGTCCAGATACTGCTCGTAGACGTCCGTGCCCGCCGCCGTATCGTGTTTCTGGTAGATCTTCAGCAGGCCGTTGTCGTGCCACTCGCGGATCACGTAGCTGTCGCTCTCGTGCAGAATATACTCGTAGACCTTGGTGCCGGCCGGGTTGATGCTGATCTCCAGCGTGCAGGTGCCGTCCTCCCGGTATTCCCGCTGTTCGTCCCAGCCGTCTTCAGAGCCGTAATGCAGAGATTGCATTACACCGTCCGGATAATAGATTTCATCCCGCCAGGACAGCTTTCCCTCTTCGCTCCATCTCTTCTGATGGTATTCGAGCTCGGTCTCACCGTCTTCCGCGTACGTCCAGAGTTGCTGATACGTCAGATTGTTCTTGTTCCGCTCTTCATAAACCGTGCGCATTCCCTGCTCATTGTAGGCCCAGTAAAGCGCACTGTCGCCTTCCTGAGAAGAATAGCTCTTGCTTTTGCCGTCCGGATAGAAATATTCTTCCGTGTAGCGTTCTCCGCTGCCGTCTTCCTCCCAGTCGCGCTCGCTGTAGAAGGAGCGCCATCCGGTATCCTCATAGTACTGCCTCTCGCAGTGGCTGTGCATCTGGCCGTTCGGATACCAGTGTTCCGACAGCGTTGTATCACCGTTCCCGTTGGACTCAATATAGTAAGTCCAGCCGTCATAGCGCTTGCCGGTCATTTTCGTTGCCTCGCTGCCCTCCTCATACAGTGTCTCAGACCAGATGTAGTCATTCAGTTCCTCACTCCACTCTTCGTAGTAATAACGGGAATAGGCGGAATGGCTGTCCCCGTAAAAGGATTGCTCCTCCACAAACACGAGGAAATCATCGGCATTGTATTCCTCTCGTCTGCTGATACGGTTTTTCTCATCATAGCTCTTGATTCTGTGCGAACCGTCTTCATCTTTTTCCGTCACTTCCAGCAGGCTGCCGTCTTCCCGGTACAGCGCAGTGGATTCCGACTGTCCCTCCGCCGTCCGCAGGATCCTGACCTTTTTCGAGCAATTCCCGGAATCCAGATAGTACTCCCATTCGTTGCGGGAATAGATGGAATCGTCCAGCGCTTTTCTTTCCTCCAGAAGCGTGTGTCCCTGCTCATCGTATTCATAATAGAACTCGGTGTCGCGGTCCCAGCTGTAGATTTCCCGGCGGGTTTTCTGCGTTCCGTTGGGGTAGAAGGTGGCCGTCCCGCTGCGGTTCAGGCTCCCGTCCTCCAGCCACTCCTCATAGGTGTCCCCGAGCAGGACGCCGTTTTCGTCGTAGTAATACTCGTGATGGCTGCTCATCTGCCCGCCCGCGCGGTAGTATTCCTCCCGTTCGGTCCGGCCGTCGGCGCGGGTCTCCTTCACCCAGCGCGTACCGTCGTCATAGGTCCGGTCAAGACTCTTCTGGGACCCGTCCTCCCAGTAGGACTCCTCGTTGGAATAGGAAAGGCTGCCGTCCTCTCGCCACTCCTTCTTGAGGCTTTCCGCCACATCGTCGGTATCACCGTAATAGGTCCAAGCATATTCGACCTGTTTCTGACCGTTCGGGTAGGTGCCGGTCTGTGCCGTCCCCCGGCCCAGTTCGTCATATTCACAGATATACTCCGAGCCGTCGGTCTTCGTTCTTCTGTCATATTTCAGGCCGCCGTTCTCATAGTACAGCAATTCCGTGCACTTGCCCGTGCCGTCGCGCAAACGTTCCTCGTAGTATTCCCGCTTCACGGTGCCGTCCGGGTAGAACTCCTTCTGATCCGTGTAGTTCAGCTGTCCGTTCGCATAGTAGAAGCTCTCCTCGATCTGCCGGCCTTCCTCGTCGAAGCGGCGCACGATCTGTGAGCCGTCGTCATAACGGATGATCTGATCCGCCGGTTTGGTTTCCGGCGGGATCTCGGTCGTTTCCGGCGGGATCTCAGTCGTTTCAGGCGGGACTTCTGAGCTTTCCGGTACCGCTTCACTCGTCGGCACGTCCGTGACCGGCGGCTTAGTCGCTTCCGGCTCCGTTACAGGCGGGACTTCGCCCGTCGTTTCCGCGGGATCTGCAGCCGTGGAAGCGGCCGGATCCGTCCCGGTCTCCCGCGGGATCTCAGCCGTCGGCGGGACGGTCGGGTAGCCGATCGGGTGAGCGGTATGCGTTTCCGGCGCCGTGCTTTCCGCAGCCGGCTCCTGCCCGCAGGCGGAAAGCGCCAGCAGCAGGCAGAGGATCCCTATCGCAAAAATCTTATTTCTTTTCATGACGATCTCCTTTCCCGTTCGCATGTGATCCGTAAGAAAGCGCGTATTACGGATCACCGTAGCCGATCTTGCCGTCGTCTTTTATGATCTTGGTCTGCGACGTGTTGTCGCTTTCCGTGACCTCGATCCGGATCAGCTTTTCACCGCCCTCCGTATAGTAGGTCCGGACCACCAACTTCATAAAGTTCCCGTCCCGGTCGGCGTAGCGTTCATAGGTCCGTCTTCCCTCCTTGTAGCTCACTTCGACGACCCAGTCCTTCGTCGTTCTCTCCATCCAGACAAGCCAGCCCGTTTCGGAGTATTCCCGGGTCTCGCCGGTACCGTCCTCATTTCTCGTCTCCTTGACCCGTACGGCATGGTTCTCATAGTATTCCGTGCGGCTGCGCAGCTGCTGATTGATCCATGTATAATCGCTCTTTAAATACCCGTCGGAATAATTCTTCCGGACGCGTTCGTACTGCTTGTCCGGATCGATCTCCCGCTCCTTGACCACGATGTTGGAGGGCAGCACCTCCCGATCCAGGATCAGGCGGCCTTTGTCATCGTATTTCTGGAATTCCCACGAGCCGTCGGAATAGATATAGGTGTGCGCGGACTTTCTGCCGTTGCTGTGCCCGTACTCGTTGATCTCATGGAAATCCACGCTGCCGTCAGCGTTCCAGACCTGGATATCCTCCTCTGTCAGCGCGTCGGGGTCTGTCGCCTTGTAGTAATACTGTTCCTTGCGCCGCAGGACGCCATCCTCCGTATGGGTGAACAGCACCGGATTGCCGGCCTTGTTGTACTCGCGGGCCACCTCGGTGACGCCGTAGAAATCGTATGACTTTTTGACGCTGCCGTCACTGAAATACTCTCTTTCGCTGTAGGCGATCGTTTTGCCGTTTTCATCCCCCTCGACTACCGCGTAGAAGGAACAGACGTTGGTATTTTCGAAAAACTGATAAAAGAAGCCGTACTTCAGCGAATCGTTCGGGTAATACTCCTCGTACTGGCACAGCCGGTCCGGCTGATCATACCAGCGGATCACCCCGCTGCCGTCCGCGTACCGATGATTCTCCATATAGGTGTCGCCGTCCTCGGTATACTCTTCGCGGTAGGTCTCGTAGCCCTGTGAATCCTCGTTCCAGTAGTAACTCTCCAGGGCCTGCGTCTCGCCGCTCCAGTAATATGTCCAGGTCAGCTTTTCGATCAGCCCGCCGTACCGGTCCTCGGTCAGCCGCTCGGCCGGTTTCCCGTCTTCGTTCATATCGGTCGTGATCGTGGTGCCGTCCGCTTTCTGCTGAAAGACCTGCATCGGCGTGCCGTCCTCCGCGAACGTGCGCTTCAGGATGCACGTCGCATCGTTCTCCAGCCAGATCTCCTCCGTGGTCTCGAGCTGGTCCGCCCAGGTATAATAGACGTTTTCGACGGAGCTGACGAAGCTGCCGTCCAGCAGCGTCTCCTCCCGGTACAGGAGCCGGCCGTTTTCATCGAAAGATTCGGAGACCATGCGGTCCGGCTGATCCTCTTTGATGGTCTGGCGCTTGACGACCGCGCCGTCAGCGCCGTACTGGACCGCAGAGGCGCTCTTATAGCTGCCGTCCGCGTTCCAGGCTTCCTCCGTCGTCATGCCGACCGTTCCGTCGTCATAATATTCCCAGCGGTTCCGGAGACGGATCTGTCCGCTGCCGTCATATTCCTCGTACAGGATCCTGATGCCGTTCGAATTGTATCCCGTCAGCAGGCGGCGGCCGTCGGACAGTGTCTTTTCCACGGACCCGGTCACGCCGTTTTCATAGAAAAGCTCTTCGGTCCTTTCCTTTACCTCGCCCTTGTCGTTCCGCTTTTCCGTGATCCGGGAGGCGCAGGCGCCGTCCTCATAATAGGTCTGCGTGACGGCGGAGACGACCGCGCCGTCCTTGTTTTTCTTCTGCAGCAGGATCTCCCGTCCGTTCTCGTCGTACTGCGTCAGGGTCGAGCTGCCGTCCGCGGCCTGCTCCTCCAGGCTTTTGATCGATCCGCTTTCATAATAGGCGGACTCGGAAGACGAGCGGAGGGAGCCGTCCGTTTTCCAGGTCTCCTCAAAGATCCATTTGACGGCGGTCCCGCCCGGGTAATAGATGATCTTCTTTGAGGCAAGCTGCGTTCCGTCCGAGGCGGTCCTGACTTCCTCGACCAGCCGGCCGTCCGGATCGTAGCGGCGGATCAGTCTGGTGCCGTCCGAATCCTCGACGATATCCTCTCCCAGCGGCGTCTCCGTGACCGGCGGAACGGTCTCGGGCGGAGCGGTCTCCGGCGGAGCCTCGGAAGAAGCCGGCGGAACGGCCGTGCTTTCCGGCGGCAGCGGCGGCGTCGTTTCAGCCGGATCCGCCTGCGTGCTGCCGGGATCGGCTTTGGTGTCCGCCGCCGTGGCGGCCGGCGTGGTTCCGGCAGGCGCCGGCGTAGTGCCGGTCTGGTTGTTCGGGCCGCAGCCCGTCAGAAGGGCAAGGGTCAGCGCGGCTGTCAGGACAGCCGTCAGGGAAGTCTGCCATATGCTGCGTTTTTTCATGGGGAACCTCCTTTTTATGCGGAGAGGGGCAGGCGATCGTTTTCGCCTGCCCGCTTCACTGTTTCCGGGCCAAGCTTTTCGTCCCGTGCTGCGTCGTTATTTGGATTTATTATACCATAAAGAATCGTCTCCGCGGCTTTAGAAAGAACGGATATTTTGAAGAAGGCGCCAAAAAAGCCGGCTCGCGTCTGCTGCGCTCACCGGCTCTCAAAAAGCAGAAAATCCGTAATGTATTTTATGCACGGGCCCTGATCTTCCCGATCAGCGTAAAGATCAGGAAGGCGGCGATGTCTACGGCCACGATGGTGGAGCCGACCGGCGTCCCGGCCACGATGGCGGTGAGCAGGCCCAGCAGCGCGCAGACCACGGAAAGCACCGCGGAGCAGACGGTCACGGACAGGAAGCTCTTGTAGACCCGCATCGCGGAGAGGGCCGGGAAGATCACCAGTGCGGAGATCAGCAGCGAGCCGACCAGATTCATGGCCAGCACGATGATCACCGCCACCACGACCGCGATCAGCAGGTTGTAGGCGGCGGCGTTGGTGCCGGTCGCCTGCGCGAAGCTTTCGTCGAAGGTCACCGCGAAGATCTTATGGTAGAAAAACACGAACAGCGCCACCACGATCACGGATAAAATAACACTCATCCACACTTCCGCCGCGCTTAAGGTCAGGATGGAGGTGGAGCCGAACAGGGTGGAGCAGACGTCGCCGGCCAGGTTGCCGGAGGTCGTCGGGAAGAGGTTTAAGAGCAGGTAGCCCAGCGCCAGCGCCGCTACGGAGAGCATCGCGACCGCCGCGTCGCCCTTGATCTTCGCGTTCTGCCCGGCCCGGAGCAGCAGGATGGCGCAGAGGATGGTGAGGATCAGGGTCAGGGGCATCTCGTTCTTCATTTTCAGGATGGTCGCGATGGTCATGGCGCCGAAAGCCACGTGCGAGAGGCCGTCCCCGATGAAGGAAAAGCGCTTTAAGACCAGGGTCACGCCGAAAAGCGAGGAGCACAGCGCCACCAGCACGCCGACGATGAGCGCGTAGCGCACGAAAGGAAACTGCAGATATTCAAAGAGTTTTTCAAACATGGGGCGTCTCCTCCTTCTGCAGCAGGCTGCCGGCCGCTTCGCTCTTTCCGTATTCTTCGCGCGTCCCGTAAAAGACCTTGCCGCCGATGTGCAGGATATGCGTGGCATAGCGCAGGGCGGCGCCCAGGTCGTGCGAGATCATGATGACCGTGATCCCGTCTTTTTTGTTTAAGGTCTCGATCAGCTCATACATTTCGGCCGTGACCTTCGGGTCCAGGCCCGCCACGGGCTCGTCCATGAGGAGGAGCTTCTGCGTGGCGCAGAGCGCCCGGGCCAGCAGGACGCGCTGCTGCTGTCCGCCGGAAAGTTCCCGGTAGCAGCGGTCCGCCATCCCGCTCAGGCCCATGCGTTCCATGTTTTTCTTCGCAAGCTCTTTCTCCGCCGGGCCGTAGAAGGGGCGCTTCCCCATCCGCGCCTGGCAGCCGGAAATCACGATCTCCCTGACGGAGGCCGGGAAATCCCGCTGGATCAGGGTCTGCTGGGGCAGGTAGCCGATCTCGTTTTTCTTTAAGCCGTCGCCGGTCGTGACGCTGCCGGAAAGCGGCGCCGTCAGGCCCAGGACGGTCTTCATCAGCGTAGTCTTGCCGGAGCCGTTCTCTCCGACGATGCAGAGATAGTCGCCCGCGTTCACGCTGAAATTCAGGTCCTTTACGATCACGTGCCCCTCGTAGCCGAGGGAAAGGTTTTTGCAGGTCAGCAATGCCATATATTCCTCATTTCAGTGCTTCCTTCAGCACTTCCAGGTTGTTCTGCATAACGGAAAGGTAGGTGACGCCCTCCGCCGCGCGGGCCTTCGTGACGGACTGCAGCGAGTCCATGGTCAGTATGCTTCGGTTCTGCGCTTTCGCGGTCTGCCGGATGGTCTCGGCCAGCTTGCCGTCGCCGCTCTCGGTCTTCAGGATCACCTTCAGGCCCAGCTCGTCCGCCTTGCCGGCCAGAAACACGATGGTCTCAAAGCTGGCTTCGCTCTCCGCCGAGCAGCCCTTGAAGGCCGCGTAGTAGTCCAGGCCCAGCTCCTTCGTCAGGTACAGGAAAGGAAAACGGTCTCCGAAGAGCAGGGTCTTCGTCTGCGCGGCGGCCGCCGCCGCTTCGTATTCCTTCCGCAGGGCGTCCAGCTTTGCCTGGTACGCCGCCGCGTTCGAAAGGAAGGTCTCCTTCTTTTCCGGCGCCAGCTCCGCCAGCGCTTCCGCGCTCTTCCCCGTGAACAGGGAGGCG
>JAEEGI010011242.1_pt1 | contig 19343 bp, 18 predicted proteins | sample 8958751 | NCBI WGS metagenome assembly JAEEGI01 (sample SAMN16246545, study PRJNA631951) | gut metagenome | biome: gut microbiome; feature: rumen; material: KS-attached | host: Bos | place: Iran: Karaj | collected 2018-10 | reverse complement strand
AAAGAGGGTTTTATTGTACAGATGGCATAAAAAAGAGTGCCACACAATGGTGGCACCCTTTCTTATGTTAAGTATTAAGTGTCAAGAATCGACTCTTAACTCTAAACTCTTAACAGATTAGATAATACCCTGAGCCATCATGGCGTGAGCAACACGCATGAAGCCAGCAATGTTAGCACCCTTCACGTAGTTGATGGTGCCGTCGGCCTGCTTGCCATATTTCACGCACTGGTCGTAAATGTCGCTCATGATCTTCTTCAGCTTCTCATCAACTTCCTTAGCAGTCCAGTTGATGTGGCCGGCGTTCTGGCAGATCTCGAGGCCAGAGGTAGCAACGCCACCGGCGTTGACAGCCTTACCGGGGCCGAAGGGCACCTTGGCAGCCTGGATGGCGGCGATAGCACCGGGCTGGCAGCCCATGTTGGAGACCTCAGCAACATACTTCACGCCATTGGCGAGGAGTTCCTTGGCATCCTCTTCGGCGAGCTCGTTCTGGAAGGCGCAAGGCATGGCGATATCGCACTTCACACTCCAAGCTTTCTTGCCAGCAGTGAACTTAGCTTTTCCGGGGAATTTGTCGGCCATATCCTGAACTTTGTTGCGGTTGGAGGCGCGCATGTCGAGCATATAGTCAATCATCTCCTTGTTGATACCATCGGGGAGTTCGCAGACACCGTCGGGGCCGCTGATAGCGACAACCTTGGCACCGAACTCGCAAGCCTTCTGGGCAGCACCCCAAGCCACGTTGCCGAAGCCAGAGAGGGCGATGCGCTTGCCTTCGAGGGTGTCACCCTTCTCTTCCACCATGTGCTTCACATAGTAGACAGCGCCGAAACCGGTAGCTTCGGGACGCATGAGGGAACCACCCCAGCCATAGCTCTTGCCAGTGAGGGCACCCGTGGAGTGCTCGCGGGCCAATTTCTTGTACATGCCGTACATGTAGCCAATCTCGCGGCCACCAACTCCGACGTCGCCAGCGGGGCTGTCCTGATCGGGGCCGATGTTGCGCCAGAGCTCATAGACGAAGGCCTGGCAGAAACGCATGATTTCAGCGTCGCTCTTTCCAGTGGGATCGAAGTCGGCACCACCCTTACCACCGCCAAGAGGCAGGTTGGTGAGGCTGTTCTTGAAGATCTGCTCGAAGCCGAGGAACTTCAGCATGGACTCGTTCACCTTCGGGTGGAAGCGGAGACCGCCCTTATAGGCGCCGAGAGCGGCGTTGTACTGCACACGGTAGCCGAGGTTGACCTGGGTCTGACCTTTATCGTCAACCCACACCACGCGGAACTTGAAGATACGATCGGGCTCCACAATGCGCTCGACGATCTTGGCAGCCTCAAATTCAGGATGCTTGTTGTATTCCTCTTCGATGGTTTCAAGAACCTCGCGGACAGCCTGCAAGTACTCGTTTTCGCCCGGATGTTTGGCCTCCAGGTTGGCCATAATTTCGTTTACTTTCATGATATTAAATACTTTAGATGAATTAATTATTTTTAATCAGTTCGGCAAATGTACACTTAATTTTTTATTTATAAAAATATTTTTTTTATTTTAACGAAAAAAAGTTACATAGAAGGAAAGCGTCACAATGTGTGGCGCCATGGATGGTTCATGCAGATACTATTATTGTGCAACGCGACCTGTGCCACCACAACGCCCGCACTGACCATAAAAATGGTCGTGAGCCATCCCTGTAGTGCCACAAGTAGCGCAATAGCGCGAACCTCCATCCGGATAATATTGAATTCGTCCCTGGTCTTGTCCGCGGCCTCCACATGCAGGACAAGTCACATACGACGGCTGGTTGTTGTATGTATTATTCCCACCGTTATTATATCCGCTCCCTACCGACTGACCGCCGCCTCGGGATGATATATCACGAAATCCTTTGGTAGCCATAAAATTAATTGCGCTACTGAATCGTTTGATTGTACCATCTGACATGATGACAAGTTTTGTCTTAAGCCAAGCATTAGGATTGTCATAAAACACCTTATCGCCATTGGCCTCTGTGTGGTCATAAAAATACACTAGAGGTTTCCCCGAAAGATTTCTTGTGCCTTTCGAATAGTATTGTATTTCGACTGCGTTTTGATAAAACGACACTTTAATGTTACGATCTGGCACAAGAGCGCCATTGCTATAAAAACTTTCAAAATAATCCTCGGTCGACAACAAAGAACCTCGATTTTGGCCGTAACAAGCGTAGCCCATCGTCACACAGAAAAAAAACGTCAGAACTTTGAGCCATCTGTTAATTTGACTCTCCCATTTCTTATCTTTATTATTTTGGTCGTCAAGTTTCATAATCATCTCATTAATAATTTTCAACTGTTAAAAATTGTCAATCTCTTATATCTCAATAGTAGCAAGTGTCGACGAAGTTCTTGATGCGAGGCTTAACATATTCTCGGTCTTCAATGAATGACATATGGCCAACGTTGTCGAGGAGCAGTATCTCGGAATGGTGCGGCAACATAGCCTGCGAGATAGCTATCTCGAGAGGTATGCGGTTATCGTTCTTGCCATAGATGAACAATACCGGCACTTCGAGCTGCTGGAGGACAGCGATGCGCGAGGGTCTGTTCATCATGCCAAGCTGGGCTGCAGTAATAGCTTCAGCCTGGGTCTCGAGACACTGATCCTGAAGATCTTTAATATCCTGCGAGAGGGCAGCGCGATTGGAGTCGTCGAAGAGCGTAGGGACAAAGTTGACGATATAGGAGGCTCGGTTTTCCTGCACCTGACTGCAGACGGCCTGACGACAGTCGCGGTGTGCTTCGCTGTCGCTGAGGGCGTGAGAATTGACCAATCCCAAGCCACGAAGGCTATAGGGATATTTCTCCGCGAAAGCCAGAGCGACATAGCCACCCATGGAATGGCCTATCATAACACATTGGCGTACACCTGCCTCATCGAGAACTGTCTTCACCACACGAGCCATGAGATCCATGGAGTGCACCTCGCCAAAGGTGTCGGTATGACCATGACCAGGCAGATCGATGGTGACCACCCGGAAATCGTGCATGTAGGTGAGGACATACGAACTCCACACATCGAGATTCTGAAGGAAACCGTGGAGCAGTACCACAGTTTTGCTGTTGTTACGGCCCTCGTCCCGGTAGTGTACCACGTGACCGTCGACCATGATTGTACGGTGTTGTTCCATATTTGCAGATGTTTATTTTTTTCAATTACAGGGGCTTCAACCGTCGGCTTCTCCTCTTGCCCAAGTATGATTACTTTTCAGGGCTATTTTTTTCGTTTTCGTTATTGTTTTGTTTTTTCTCTGAATCTAACTGATATTCCCGGACGGCCCTGCTTCTTAGCGTTAACGTTGCCATAGGGGGAAGTTGTAATACGGGAAATATCGACACCGTTGAGGTTGAGGTAGTTACGAATAACGTCACCCTGTTCTACAGATCGGTTATAGCATAATCTGTCGTCATATCCCGCCACATCGACACATATCTCTATAACAGCAGAGGGATTGTGGAGAAGGAAGCGCACAAGCTGCGAAAGCTGTATCTGCGCCACAGGTGTGAGAGTCGATGAAGAGTCAGTAAACCCTACTGCTTCAAGCGAAAGAGCTCTTCCCATTCTCACAAGCTCGGTAAAGGAATAGCCTCTCAATGTCGGATGTTCTTGAAGAGGAGGAGTGACAACTATGGCAGGGACAAAGAGCGGCCCCGCATCGCCGATGACAGCATAGCTTCTGTTGCTGATGACATTGACGGTAACCACATCACTTTTCCCCTGGTACTCAACAACCTGTGCCACCGTCTGCTGTTCCATATCGGCCACCCTGACCCGCATGAGAGCGTCGTCCATTCCAAGGAGCGCTATGGTGCAGTTCTCAGACGATGTGGCGGTATTATGCCACGTAGGGAAACTGTAACAGGCATAGGTGCCGAGGCTGGAATTGACTGCCATAAAAATATTTTTTTCCTCAGGCTCAAAACTGAGTCCCGTCTCGTTATGTCCCGAGTTGATCTCCTTGCCAGCATTCTGCGGGGTAGACCAAGAAGTCCAATCCTGTACGTCAGAACGCGTAGCTACATAGATGTCGCCATAGCCCAAGCCTCCACGGCCATCGGTGACAAAATAGAGTGTCTTGAGGTTGCGACTGAGAATGGGGAAGCGTTCGGAATAGGGTGTATTGACCGTGGTGCCAAGATTTACTGCCGATCCCCAACTGCCACCTGTATAGGAGACGAAGTAGAGGTCGGTAGCCAAAGCAGTGTCTCCGTGGAAATAGGTTCCAGAAGTCTGCAGGTTATAGCCACCAGGACGGTCGGAAGCCAGCAGCATACCACTGCCGTCGGGCAGCATATAGGCGTCAGTCTCTATATAGTCGGTATTGACAGGATATGGCGGTATATCGGTCACCCGCCAGCTGCTGTCTTCTCTTTCGGCCATCATAATATTTCCGTCGGCACCTAGGAGCATCTTTCTTCCTCCGTCGTAGAAACCAAAGAGTGTGAGCCCATCGTTTTCGACAGGGCCGACGAAAGCCACTTCTCCCGCCAATTGCCATTGTGCACCATTTTTGACAGCATAGCAGATGCGACGGTTATTACCTGCCACGCGGGTGTAATAGAGACGACCGTCAGACTCGTTGACGGCAGGATTCATGACACTGTATGTCTCAGCAAACTCACGGACTGCCTTACGTCCCATGGCAGGAGCTGACAAGATGTTTTGCAGTTCCTTGTACTCGGGGACATTCTCGAACGAGAGTTCAAACTTGCGCATCCGCTCGAGAGCCGCACGATAGTTGCGTGCAGCAGTCAATCCTTGTATCATGCGCTGTAACGGAACGATGGCGATGCCTTTGCCTGTCATCTGGCGTACATAATCGGCATAGCGAGGATACTCCTCTTCAAGAAAATCGTTAAGCAGATTGATGCGGTCTATGGTGGCGGCGAGGCGGAGGTCGTCGTCAACGTTGCGTTGATAAATATAATCAGGGAATTCCTTGATGAAACGGCTGATGGGTTCTCCATTGCCTTCCACGGCATGCCAAGAATAGTAGAGGGTGCAGACATCATTATAAGCCGACTGGAAATGTTCCAGATAGTAGCGTGCGGCAGCTACATCATGTTGTTCCTCTATCAACTGGCGCGCTCTAGCCAATGCCTTGTCAGACAATGGAATGTCCGGGTATGTCTGTGCAAAGACAGCATAGTCCATAGCCGTCTTGCAATTCGAATAGACGACCTCGAGCATCTTATCGAGATGGTCCCGCACCCACTGGCTTTCGTCACTGGAGGGGTAATTGCTCAAAAAATCTCTGTATGCCACTAAGCTGTTTTTTCTCTCGGCGACAGCAAAGGCCAGGCTGCTCTTCTTCCTCTGCGCAGCACGCTGCACCGACGGGCTGAGGGGGAAACGGGCAGCCACTGCATCGGCCTCCTCTTCAGTGACGACATCAGAGAAAAGACCCGCCGTCATCTGCGACAGGCGGTTTTCCATAAGTCCAGCCTCGGTAGTACCGGTATAGAGTTCTATGTAGTGGTAGTACGACTCCGCAGTACCTTTTTGTATATCCTCTTCATAGTCGCGGTCTATGCGGCGTTGGCGGAGCAGCCCCACCAATTCGGCATCACTGCCAAAGGCGGTGATATAAGCATCAATATCGTCTTTCGACATATCAAACCTCGCCTTAACGGTATTACGTGCCGCCTCGCTGATAGCCTGTTTCGTCTGACGGATAGAAGCAATAGTGATACCATTGCGGAGCAACCGTCGCAGCTCGCCATTCTCATTATGTTCTATCAGCCACACCTGTTGCCGTTCGGCACGTTGGATATAATCCATGGCCATGGGCAGGTTGCGTAGGGGATTGGAGTTATCGAAATAAAACAGAGCCATCTCGCACATGACCTTCACATCATTGGGCGACGTAACATAGGCTTTGTTGAGCTTGGTAAAGCGTGCGTTGTAGTCCATCGCTGTATCGGGTAAAACACCCTGACCCATGGTGACAGCAGCAGCCAGGCAATACCCAATAGTCAACAACAGTCTATTCCTCATATCTTCACTACTTTATAGTTCCCAGTATATCTTTGAACTCGAAGTCCATCTCCTCGAAAGTATCTCTTGTCGTCTCTAGTCTGAACTCCACAAAAGTCTTCTTGTCTTTAAAATAGGTCATGTAGAACTCGTAGTCCTTGCCATCGGCCGGATTGGTATAGGCGCCGATGTAGCCGAGGCCTCCCGATGCCGGCAAGCCGTCGCCATGGGAGAACTCCCATAAAGATTCGTAGGGCTGTTTCTCATAGCGATCATATACCAGCTCGTAGAGATCGCCGTCATAGTTTTTCACCACATATAAGCGCAACTGCGGCAGTATCGTATCGCCCTGGCCATCGACGACCACCTGTCCCACATAGCAATAGAGGTACACATCGCCCCCTTCTTTCAACGAGAAGGTGCGCAGGTAGCGCCAGTCTTCATTGTTGAGACGGAAGGAGAACTTGGTGCCTGGGATGGTCAACTGGGCTGTAGCCTGAGCCGTCAGTAGCAACATCCCGAAAAGGAGCATTATCTTTCCAATTTTTTTCATCTATCCAGTCTTTTGTTATAGAAATCAAACAATTGTTTCGCGAGTTTCTGCTCATTGTAGCGGTCGGCCACCAGACGTGCCGCGGCATCCCCCACCCTGTCACAGAATTCTGTATCCTCGAGGCAACGTTTTATCTGCTGGGCGAACTGTTCCGGCGTATCGGCAATCAACAGGTTCTCGCCATCGGTATAGTCAATACCCTGGGCTCCTACGGTAGTGGTGACCACAGTCTTGCCGATGGACATGGCCTCTATAATCTTCACCCTGATGCCACTGCCGCTGAGCAAGGGAACGACATTGATCTTTTTGCTTCCTATGAAGTACAACGCATCAGGGACTTCACCTACCACAGAGACTCCCTCTATTGCGGCATTCATCCAGCGCGCCGGCATCTTGCGTCCCGCCAGGTAGAGTTTTGCCTCCGGCACCTCTCTGTGGACCACCGGCCACACCTCCTCGAGCAGCCAGCGTACACCTTCTTGGTTAGGCAGCCAGTCCATAGCACCGATATGAAACAGCGAGTTGGGCTCCACATCTACACCAGGGTCCTCTCCGGTATCCACTCCGAAGGGAATGCTCGTGACAGGTTTCCGGCAGCCATTCTGACGGAACACCTCGGCGTCATTCGGGGTTATGCAGACGATGCCATCGTAGTCATTGATATGCTCCAGTTCATAGGCCCGCAGAGCCAAAGACAGATGCTTCAAGTACCAGCGTTTGAATGGATTGCTGCAACTTTGCGCCACACGTTTCCATATCAAGTGTTCCACGTTATGAGCACGCAGTATTACCTTTGCGTCAGAGAGTTTCCTGACAAGAGGTACATAGGGAGTCAGGAAGATACTCTCCACATGCACAATGTCAAACTGTTCATTTTCCAGGATCTCACGCAACTTGGCGGCAAAGTCGTTGCTGACATAGCGCTTCACATGATACGACTCACCACACAGCATGGCTCCCATGGCTGGCAGCGGTTTCAGTCCGAGATCCACATACACTGACTCGAAACCCGTCTGTTGAAGGTACTCCTCCGTCATGCGCTCGCGACGCGCCGGATGTTTATCGGTCTCCACCGTCAGCACCTTCACTTTACACTCCATAGACAACAATCCCTTAGTGATGCTGTTCATCGCCATCGTACCACCGTCAACCGACGGATACGGGGGTTTATTGCAGAGCTGGAGAACCTTCATATTTTTTACAACGTGTTTTTTCTCTTTTTATTGCGTCAAAAACACAATTAATTCATTCCCCTGTCATTCCTTCGGAAGCGCCTTGAAGCCCATGCCAAGGATCTCACTGCTGTCCATAATATTGACGAACGCCTTGGGGTCTATCATGTGAAGATTGCTTTTGAGCTTCACCATATCGGCCCGGTCCAGGGTAACGTAGATCATTTTACGTTCGTTGCCTTGGTAAAGACCCGTGCCTGTAAGGCAGGTACCACCGCGTTTGAGGTCATTGAGGATATAGTCTCGCACGGCCTCCATCTCGTCGGTGACGATGAACATGGTCTTGTAGCTCTTCATGCCATCCACCACCAGGTCGATAACCTTGCCTTCGATGTAGATGATGATGATGGAATAGATGGGGAGTCGGATGTCGCCAAAGGCAATGAGGGTGCTGAGGGTAATGATGCCGTCGACAATCATGACAAGGGTGCCGAGGGATATCTTGGTGTACTTGTGGAGAATCATGGAGATGATGTCCGAGCCGCCACTGGTAGCGCCACTGCGGAAAATCATGCCGATGGCCACACCATAGATGAGGCCGGCGACGACGGTGTTGAGGATATAGTCGGGACGGAACCAGATACTGTGTTTTTCCAGGGCGACGTAGCCTTCCAGATTATCGGGGGCGGAAGCGAGCACGGTGCCGTCATGAATCACAGGAGCATAGCCCCAGACCATCTCAAGTAGATAGGTAAATCCAAAGATAAGGAACGTGGAGATGATGGTCTTCAGACCAAACTTAGGGCCGAGGATCCACGTGCCGACAAGGAGTAGGGGAATATCCATACAAATGGCATAGAGGGCAATCTTGCCGCCCCACAGGCTGCTGAAAACATTGGATAGACCATAGGTGCCTCCTGGGGCCATCATGTAGGGGTTGACGAACATCACATCGCCGATAGCGAACAGCGCGCTGCCCACTATTAACAATGTATAGGCCAGAAACTCTTGTTTGAACTTGCTTTGGGTGTTAGTATTCAACATAACTCTTTTAGTATTAATATATAAAAAAACAAATCACCAATGTGATTAGTTTGCAAAGATACTAAAAAGAGTGTTACCGACAAAATAATATTTTCATCCTCGCCTTCACCCCCATCATTCTGTTGTTCCTGTTGAGCGACAAACGGGGCTCGAACCCGCGACCTGCGGCTTGGGAAGCCGCCGCTCTACCAACTGAGCTATTGTCGCACGAAAAAGCACCTTAGAAACGATGCCGTTTTACTTTTATTGTGCTAAAAAAGAAAAAAATTCAATTTTCATACTCGAAGCGGCCATTTTCGCTCACCACCGTCACCCGAGACTGTCCCGAGGCTTCTACATGGCCGATGAGTCGGGCGTCGACATTGAAACTGCGCGCAATATCAATAATCCCATGGGCGGTCTCCTCGTCGGTGTAGAGCTCCATGCGGTGACCCATGTTGAACACTTTGTACATCTCCTGCCAGTCAGTGCAGCTCTCCTCATGAATCATCTTGAAGAGTGGCGGCACGGGGAAAAGGTTGTCCTTGACCACGTGCAAGCCGCGTCCGCCGATAAAGTGGAGCACCTTGGTCTGTGCGCCGCCGGAGCAGTGGATCATGCCGTCGATCTTAGGACGGTATTCGTCGAGTACACGGCGTATGATGGGAGCGTAAGTCCTTGTCGGCGAAAGTACCATGTGGCCGGCATCAACACCCGGCACCTCGGTGGGGTCAGTAAGCAATTTACTGCCACAGAAGACCACCTCGTCAGGCAAGTTGTGGTCGTAGCACATGGGATACTTCTCGGCATAGGCGTGCGAGAAGACATCATGACGGGCTGAAGTGAGGCCGTTGGAACCCATGCCGCCATTGTAGGCCGTCTCATAGGTTGCCTGACCATAGGAAGCGAGTCCCACTATCACGTTGCCAGCCTTGATGCGGGCGTTGTCTATGACATCGGCGCGACGCATGCGAGCTGTCACCGTGCTGTCCACGATGATGGTGCGCACCAAGTCGCCCACATCGGCAGTTTCACCGCCGGTGAGGACAATGTCGATACCCATATCGCGCATCGCCTGGCAGAACTCCTCAGTGCCATTGATGACGGCGGAGATGACCTCGCCGGGCACCAGCTGCTTGTTGCGACCGATGGTGGAAGAGAGCAGGATATGGTCGAGGGCTCCCACGCACAGCAGGTCGTCGGTATTCATCACGATGGCGTCCACCGCAATGCCTTTCCACACAGAGAGGTCGCCCGTCTCTTTCCAGTACATGTATGCCAGCGAGCTCTTGGTGCCCGCGCCGTCGGCGTGCATGATATTACAAAAATCCTTATCTCCGCCCAATAGGTCGGGGATGATCTTGCAGAAAGCATTAGGGTAGAGACCCTTGTCGATATTCTTGATGGCGTTGTGAACGTCCTCTTTCGAAGCGGAAACGCCGCGCTGATTATACTTGTCCATGTGTCGAAATTTGGCTGCAAAAGTACAAAATTAATTTCAATTGACAAAATATTTGTATCTTTGCACTCGAAAAAAAACAAGCATTAACGCACCAACACATTCTAGATTATGTTACAAAAAGGGGCTAAAGCACCCTATTTCGAGGGTCTTGACGAAAACGGAAACACTGTCAAACTCACAGATTTTGCCGGCAAAAAACTGGTACTATATTTCTACCCAAAAGACAGTACACCCGGCTGCACCGCCGAAGCCTGCGACCTAAGGGACAACTATGAGCGTTTTCTCGCCCTCGGCTACAACGTGCTCGGCGTAAGTCGCGACAGCGCCACCTCACACCAGCGCTTCATTGAAAAATACCAACTTCCGTTTCATCTGATTGCCGACACCGACCTCGTCATCCTTAAGGCCTATGAAGCCTGGGGAGAGAAAAAGAACTACGGGAAAGTTAGCATGGGCACCCTTCGAACTACTTACGTCATCGACGAGAACGGCATCATCATCGAGGCCATCGGTAAGGTGGATACCAAGAAACACGCTGCACAAATAATCAAATAGATATATTTCTGAAGCCAATAGCCAATAATATAAAACGCATCATGCTACATGTAACAAAAAAAACATATTCCAAGAGATCCTTATACTCTATTCTCTTCACTCTTGTAGCCGGAGTACTGATGACTTCCTGCTCGAAAGAGGAAGAGGTACTCCCGCAACAAGACCAGCCACTCGGGGAAGCCTATATAACCGATTCCATTCACTACATGGGGATGATGGCCTACAATTTCGTCTACCCCTCTGTCGACCCCGCAGGGAACCCCATCATGCTGTCGGGAGCCATCACCATGAGCGACGGGGTACAACGTGGCATTCCTGCTCCAGGAATGGTTCTTTATAACCACTTCACCGTCTACCGTGCTGACCAATGCCCCTCCAAAGGCGACTTGGATATCCAGAAGATGATGGCTCCCAGCGGCCTCATCATTGTCTCTCCCGACCACTATGGATTCGGAGTCACAGAGCACCACCATCAGGCTTACTGCATCCCGAGTGTCAACGCACAAAGCAGCGTCGACGCCCTGCTGGCAGCACGTCAGCTGCTGACGCAAATGGGCTTCTCCTGGGATGATTACCTCTTCAATGGCGGCTATTCGCAGGGAGGACAGACCACCATTGGGGTAGTGAAACTGATTACCGAACGTTATCCCGACATTCACCTCACCTACTCCTTCGCTGGTGCCGGTCCTTACGATATCCCCGAGACCTACCGCCAGTTTGTAAACTCCACCATCAGCGGCATGCCAAGCACCGTTATCAGCGTCCTGCTGTCATACAACGAATTCATGAACCTGGGGGCTACCTATGACGAACTGTTTGTCGAACCTGTCCTGAGCCACATCGACGACTGGTTCTATAGCAAACGTTTCACACGCGAGGAAATAGACAATAAAGTCGGGTCGTTATCCTTCTTTCAATACATTCACCCTGGCATGATCGACACCACCACTACCCTTGCCCAACGCTTCATGGAGGCGTTCCAACACGAGAACCTCTGCCAAGGGTGGACACCACGTCCAGACGAGCACATCATACTGTTTCACAGTGCACTCGACATCACCGTACCGTCGGCCAATAGTGAGAACCTCTATCGCTTTCTGGTAGCGAACGGGGTGACGGAGGTAACGCTCGATATCGACAATTATGGAGCCGGAGCCTCCTCGCCGGCCCATGAAGCCAGCGCCCTATATTTCGCCATGGGTGTCCGCCAAAATATCTGTGAGATTCTAGGCATCGACCCCTGGCCGATCTTCTGATTTCCCGCGGTTCCATCATTGTCATCCGTGCCGATGCCTGCTACAACAAGAGAACCAATACCGCAGCATGAGTACGGATCAACAGCACTTGACAAATACTATTAAATGAAAAGACTAATACGCTTACTATTTATCTTTCCCTTGATGTCCGTAATGCTGCCCGCCTGCAGCCATGAACCAGAAACCCTTGGCGACATCGAGTCGGAATTCGTCACAGTCAACGATAGCGTCAAAATACACTATAAGATATGGCCTCCCCTCGCCACGCCTGAAACGAAGACTCTTTGCTTCGTCCATGGGTTCGGTTGCGATATGAATACATGGGAAAAACAATTTGAGGCCTTCCGCGACAAAAATGTGAGACTTGTGTTCATCGACCTGCCTGGCTACGGCAAAAGCGACAAGCCGATGGTGGATTACACCTTCGACTTCTTCGCCCAGGCTGTAGACGCTGTGCTCAACGCCAACGACATTAAAGACGTGGTCTTTATCGGCCACAGCCTTGGAACACCAGTGTGCCGCCATACGCTGATGACCACTGCCCACGGAGGTGCTTTGGTGGATGTCGACGGTGTCTATTGCTTCTACGACGGCACAGAAACACCTGAGTATGTAGAGGCTGTCGAACAGTTTGGACACTCCTTTGACGGAGCCGATTGCCGTGAGGTTATCGAGGGTTTCGTCTCATCGTTGGCAGGGAAGGACACGCCACAATGGGTGACGGACTATGCAATGTCGGTAATGCCCGAAACCCCGCAATATGTCGCATCCAGTACCATGCAACATCTTGTGGAAAGTAAATGGTGGCCAAACAACCAGATTTCCATTCCCACGATGGTCATCTGCACGCAGAACAGCGGTCTGGAACCAGACAACAAGCAGAAGATGCAGGCTCTCTACTCCAATCTCAACTATACAGAGCTGACCACCTGCGGTCATTTCATCCACATGGAGTTGGCAGACTTTTTTAATGAAAAACTAAAAACATTTATAAGATGACGGAACAAGTGGAGACCACGGAACTTTTTCGTACCTCGCAGAGCTGGGACGGCGTGGAGCTGCCCGACTATCTACATGGGCGCCCCGAGCTGGTGGCCGTGAAGTATGTGTTCCCCGCTGGCTGTAAGCTGGGGTGGCACCACCACGAGGTGATGAACTTCGGGGTGCTGACGCAGGGCGAGCTAACCATCGTAGCCCAAGATGGCACCGAGAAAGTGGTGCACGAGGGCGAGGCGGTGGTCGAGATGGTCGGCACCGTCCACCACGGCGAGAACCGCGGCACCAAGCCCGCCATCCTCTACATGTTCTACCTCTCGCAGAAGGACATGCCTCTGTCCATACAACACCTCAATGAACTATGAAACACATTTTGACAACCCTCCTGACGGCGGTCCTGCTGGCCGCTTGCTGTGGAGACAACAACGAGAAAGAGATGCCGATAACAGTAAACATAAAGTATACCGGCGTTGACGGCAACGCCCTGAAGTTCGCCAAGGAGATGACCGCCAGCGGCACTGTCGACGCCATCCGCGCCGAAGAGGGCAACCTGCGCTATGAGTATTACCAGTCGCTCGACGACCCCGAGACCGTCCTGCTCATCGACAGCTGGGCCAGCCAGGAGGCCATCGACCGCCACCACGCCACCCCCATGATGGCCACCATCGCCGCCCTCCGCGAGAAGTACGACCTCCACATGTCCGTCTCCCGCTACACCCCTGCCGACCAGTCCGAGAAAGACGAGCGGTTTATCCGGAAATAGTCGATGGCCATGGATATTGAGCAGATACGGGAGTTTGCACTGGGGCTGAACGCACAAGTCACAGAAGAATTGTTTGCCGAAGAATGGATTTCGTGGCGTATAGCGGGCAAATGGTTCCTCTTGATGCAGCTCGACGCCCCGGAACCCCGCGTAGCAGTCAAACTGCCGCCGGAACGGGGCTTGGAACTCAGGGAACACTATGATGCGGTGCAGCCTGCCTACCACATGAACAAGAGACATTGGAGCGACCTCTATATCGAACGTCTTGATGAGAATTTCATCAAAGAACTCATCACTGAATCATACCAATTGGTGCTGAGTAGGCTCCCCAAACATATAATTAAAGAAATAAGATGAAAGCATTGCTGATAAACGGAAGCGCACGTGCCAACGGCAACACGCGCATCGCATTGGAAGAGGTCGGCAAGACCTTGAAGGAAAACGGTATCGATTATGAGATTGTCGGCATCGGCCCGAAACCCGTGCACGGCTGCATTGCCTGCGGTCGCTGCCGCGAACTCGGACGCTGCGTCTTCGACGACGACCCCTGCAACCTCTTCGCGGAGAAACTCGCCACGAGCGACGCCCTCATCGTGGGCACCCCCACCTACTACGGCCAGCCCAACGGTGCCCTGCTCGCCGTCATGCAGCGGCTGTTCTACTCGCGTTCCGACCTGGCGATGAACAAGCCCGCCGCCGGCATCGCCGTCTGCCGCCGCGGAGGCGCCACGGCCGCCCTGCAGGCGCTCACCATGATGTTCCAACTGCATCACATGCCCATGGTCACGTCGCAGTATTGGAACATCGTCTACGGCCGAGCCGAAGGCGAGGCCGCACTCGACACCGAAGGCATGCAGACCATGCGAGCCCTCGGCCGCAACATGGCCTTCCTCCTGAAGCACATCCACTCCTCCAATCCCACACAATACCCCGAACGAGAGCCCTGGGACCCCATGCACTTCATCCGCTGAAGCCGCACAAACTTCAGAATGCATTCTTCTTTATGCTCCTGTGAATATTGCCTTATCACCATTTTATGTTTAATGCGTTAAACAATTTTTTTAAATTTTTGTTTAGCATATTAAACAAAATACCCTTACTGCAAAAAGTTGCCACTTTGGTTGTTCGGATTAACCTACTAACAAGTCCTATTCTCCTGTAGCCTTCGGCGATTTCTCGACGACAGTTGTCAGCCGAGCTGACGGCATACCAGTCGGCTAGCCAACGGCACACCACGGCGAAGTCTCGTGTATTCCCACTAATGCATTCACACATTCTTTTCACGCATTAACACATTCTTAAAGGCATTCCCTTCTTTATGGGTTATACAATCCTTGCCTCATCGAGTTCGACAGCCATAGCACTTTATGGGCTCTTTGTAATCTATTTATGACGAGTTAATTGGGGTTCATTTCAAGAGGCGAAAAACATTGGAATTGACCCACGAAACGAATCTCAATCGGGAACTTATCAACAGCCACCTCGCGTGCGCACACGCGAGTATTATTCCTTGCACCCGTGTGCGCGAGAAACCAAAGCAAATGTTAATAACTTAATTTGGACTCAATTACAAAATAGTAGTATCTTTGCAATCAAAAAAATGTGAATTCTATTTTTATGAAAAGATATACTATCAACCCTCCAAAAGGAGAATTTACTCAAAAAGATATAGATTTTCAAAAATTTCTTGAAATACTAAAACAATATCTTGGAAAGTATCCTGATGAAGATTTTTTCAATGCAACAATGTCTTTGACATGTAAAGACTATCGTTTACATTACCTTAAATCCCAATATTATAAAGGGCATGGCCAAATGGAAAAGGCGGTTGCAGAATTACACCAGACACTTGAATCTATTGAACAGATAGAGCCAATTGTGTCTGATGAATTTGACAATCCTAGCCTACTTATAATTGATAACGTTCCAAAAAACATCATTGAAGAAACAGATGTCTATTTTTCTGCAGGAGAAACATTTGCAATGGCCGGATTATTCGACGATTCTCTAAAATGTTATCAGAAATACCACATCGCAGCAAAAGTAAAATCCCATTATTATCCTAATTTATACTCGTTTAGACCATATAATGAATACTCTCTTTCGGACTTAATTAACAGAGAGATCACTTTGGTGCATCCATCTACCTTTAATGACCCTTTTGACACGCTCGTAATGCATTGGAAAGACCAACTCGAACATCGTTGTGCTGAAAAAACGCATGTAGCACCATATAAGAAATCGTTTGATTATTATCGAATACGTTCTTTTTCTGAAGATAAAGGGAGAAACAAAGCCTATAAAAACATTCTTATGTGGTCTCACTACGCAGACAATCATAGAGGATTTTGTGTTAAATATTCATTTGCAGAAAGTTTTGTGAACAATGAGAACATAGCATTGTTTTTTAGGCCGGTAATCTATAAGAATTCATCTGAGAAAGTCAATATTGATATCGATAGCATCAATTCCGATTTGGCATATTGTACTAAAAACCATTCGTGGAAATATGAAAACGAAATTAGATTGATTGGATATCTTCCTAATACAAATTCTTTTTACTCCCCAATACCAATGGGTAGGTTTTGCAAAATTGACGCCGTTTATTTTGGCGCCAGAGCTTCGGACCAAAACATTACAACAATAAAACAAATACTAAAAAATGAAAATGTGAAGTATTACAAGATGGCCAGTACACCAACAAACATATACAATATTACTGCGCAAGCTTTATAACTACATTTGCAAAGGTGCGAGTTTTATATGATATGTGACAGATTATTTTCAACAATGAACAAACTTGGGCGCGTTTCTGCCCTAAAACAAATCCAACTTTTTGAAAAAACAAGAATTTCGACCAACATTCAATATCATTTGGGAAAATAACCCAGTATTTCATCAAGCATCTTTTCACTAAGTTTATACTGTTCAATAATATCAACAAAAGCAGTCCTAATGTTGGCCTTTCCGGCTTTCATCCGTCCTATGGATTGCTTCATTTTCAGAAGACTATCATTCAGTTTTCTGAAAACCTGCTTGTCATATGATTGCAACAATTCGATGGATGGGTCTATAAAAGATTTTTCCAAGGCGAATGGATTGATTTCTGCATCTCCAGTAAACGCAGCATTAAATAAAATGGATAATTCTGAATAGACTTGAGGAGGCATCTCTTTCAAAACATGTGAACTTGCGGCATAAAGTTCTCCTGCATATTCCATTTTTACATAATCAAAATCATCTGTAAAAGCACGACTATATCTTTCATATGAAACCATCGCTTCTTTTGCTTGATCATGCAAGAATTTAACAATTTGAGTAAAGTTAATTATCTTTTTTTGTTTTGCATGAGCTTCTTTATTCGATTTAAAATACTTATTTAAAAATTTAAAAAGGTCTTCTTTGTCCAAGTTGTCGAACATGGAACCGTCCAAAGAATGGTATATGGGTAAAATGGGGGTAAAATATGCTGTAGGATTATCACAATAATCTTTCACATATTTTTCTAATGCTACTATTTGGCAATCCATTGTCTGTGCATATGTCAATAATTCAGACTTCCATCTTTCCCCATTCTTTCTCATCTTTTTATTATCGAAAGAAATTTGTGCCGAACGCTCTATTGCTACACCGAGAACGAGCATAATAATTGGGAAGATAATGCTGTAAAAAACACTTGTAGATTCTTTGTGCTCCGCATATATTATTTGTGATACCGGTAAGGGGTGTTCAAGGTTTATTGTATCAGAGTTAAATGATGCAAAAATTGTATCTGGTGTTTGAATATTATTGGGTTCAATCTTTTTTTGTTCGACAGAAATAGAATTATCTTTTATGCTCGCAGAGTCATTGGACACCTTTAAAGTATCGATTTGCATTGACAATATTATTCCTATAAGACAAATATGCAACATGTTAATTTAAGTTTAATATTAAATAAATGCTTTCAAATTCTTCTTCCATAAGTATCAATCATGATTTTTTCTCCATTGAGTTTTACTTCACAATGATTCTCTTCAAAAAACTGATCCACTTCATCATAAACACATTCTATAACTTCTCGCCCATTTCTGTTTATAAAGCCCCATTTATTATTCCTGCATACTGCAAGGCGACCGCACGCAAAGCCATAACTGTCAATCCTATCGTATCTTGGCTCGCATATTTCCTTCCCAAACTTATTTAGCACACCCCATTTCCCATTCTTACATACATTTATTGATGTAAATCCCATTTGTATTTCGTCATATACAACAGGCACGATTATTTGTCCAGTATGATCATAAAGTCCTTTTTTGCTCTGTTTAGTCACCGTTACCATTCCTCCCATTGTCATCACCTCATCATATTCAAAGGGAACAACAACCTGGTTCTTTTTATTTATAACACCCCATAGGCGTTCTTTTATTGCCATCAACAAAACTGGTCCCATTATCGACAAATCTATCAAATTAATATATTCAAAAGGTATTATCAATTCACCCTTCGTATTTAATGCACCTGATTTCTCTCCATTTTCAACAATTGCGATTCCATGCATAAAGGCATACGCTTTATCATATACACATGGGATAACCTCCTCCATAGATTCGTCAATAAACCCAAACTTTCCATCTTTCTTTACTAAGGCAAACCCTTCATTGAAAACATCCACTGCACTATATTGTTCAAGACCGGAAACTTTTCCATTGCCCATTAAATACCTCCATGACCATTGGTTATTTTTCTTCACGCGGATTCTATTGTTATCGCGTAGTATTATTTTTTCACAATCAATAGGAATTACATTCTCAATATTGTTATTATATGCCCCCCACAATTCCCCCTTTTTTACTATAATCAATCGAGGATGAATTTCAATTCTATCATATTCAGAATTCAGTACCACGGAAAAAGATGTACTGTCCAGAAGACCCCATTTGCCGTTTCTTCTAACTCTACTGAAATGGACAATTCCATCATATTCGATTTCGTCATATACAAAAGGAACAACTTGAGCCATTGTGGGATAATTATATACTCCCAATAGCCCATCTTTTTTCATTACAATATATTTGGTCTTTTCTAAGCTAAACCTATCAATATACATATTCATGTTCGGCCCAAATACATCATCGGGTATATTAACGGTTGTGATATGGCAATATGCTTTTTTCTTTCCATCATCACATTCTATTATATCATGATTACATGGAAGCTTTACCGAACCATTATCACACAACAAACCACATTTCTCATTTTGATAAGTTTCTATTAAATTCCATGGTCCATAGTATCGTCCAATTTCATCGTAAATATATGGAGCTATACATAATCCCTTTAGATTATACATCCCCCATTTATTATCTTTTTTTACAGCTACAACAAATCTATAATGGTCCTTATATCCATATTGATTTTCTGAATGAATTATGGATATCTCTGAAATTTCAAAGGGGGTCAAATAGTTTTCAAATTTGTCTATTACAGCGTATAAACCATCTCCTCTCCTTAGAATGGTAAATGCAGCTTTTTTTAAAACTATAGAATACTTACTCGAAAAGAGTAT
>JAEEGI010011240.1_pt1 | contig 19346 bp, 20 predicted proteins | sample 8958751 | NCBI WGS metagenome assembly JAEEGI01 (sample SAMN16246545, study PRJNA631951) | gut metagenome | biome: gut microbiome; feature: rumen; material: KS-attached | host: Bos | place: Iran: Karaj | collected 2018-10 | reverse complement strand
GCTGCGATAGCGCGTTTCTCAGTAAGCTCATGCATTCTACTGCTGTTTCCACCTGCTAGAATAATACCTAATGCTTTCATACTCGATCACCTGCCTTGATAATATAGCCGCCACTAGCCAACTGTCCGTCAGGATAATCTGCTTCGCTAGTCTCGCCCTTGATAGCTGTATTTTTACCTATAGTAACGTTTGCTGGAACAACTGAGTTCTCCCCGATAACTGCCAATCCAAATGAATAGATGCTGGAGTTAAGCTTGCTCTCAGCTTCGGCTCCCTGGCCGATTTTTGTTCCTTCGCCTATGACTGTATTCTCGGCGATAATCGATTTATCTACTACACAGTTCTTTCCGATTACTGCGCCCTCCATAATAATTGAATCGCGAACCACCGCTCCTTCATCAATTACTACACCTGCGCCTAGAACTGAGTTGTACACCTCTCCATAAATCTGAGCACCTGCACCAATTATTGCTTTTTCAACTACTGCAGTTGCTGCAACAAACTGTGGCTCGATGATATTTTGATTAGTGTAAATTTTCCAGAACTCTTCATATAAGTTAAACTCTGGAATCAAATCTATAAGCTCCATGTTGGCTTCCCAATATGATCCAAGTGTTCCTACATCCTTCCAATAACTGTTGAATTCGTAGGCATACATTGGTGCTCCCTTTTCGTGGAGGTATGGTAAAACGTGTTTACCGAAATCGCAATTGCTCTGATCTTTAAGAGCAAGGAGTGATTCCTTTAATGCCTTCCAACTGAATATATAGATACCCATTGAAGCAAGGTTGCTTCTTGGATGCTCTGGCTTTTCTTCGAATTCGCTGATACGTTTTTCATCATCAGCAATAACAACTCCGAATCGAGATGCCTCTTCGATTGGTACTGGTATTACTGCGATTGTAACATCAGCACCCTTTGCCTTATGAAAATCTAACATGGCTTCATAATCCATCTTGTAGATATGATCTCCGGAGAGAATCAGAACATACTCTGGATTATAATTCTCCATGTACTTAAGGTTTTGGAAAATGGCGTTGGCTGTGCCTGAATACCACTCACTTGTGTCGCTCTTCTCATAAGGAGGAAGAACGGTCACACCACCATTATTCCTATCCAAGTCCCAAGGAATACCGATTCCTATGTGTGAATTAAGTACTAATGGCTGGTACTGAGTAAGTACGCCAACGGTATCAATCCCCGAATTGATACAATTTGACAGAGGGAAATCGATTATTCGATATTTTCCTCCGAAAGAAACTGCTGGCTTCGCTACATCTGAAGTTAGAACCCCCAGTCTGCTTCCCTGCCCGCCAGCGAGAAGCATGGCAATCATTTCTTTTCTAATCATCCTATCATCTGCCTTTCTCCATGGTGTCAGTTAAGGATGTGCATAACGCACTCCCCGTTGTGAATTGTAATTAAATTCACAATCTTGTACATTTAGTATAACAAAGTGGATATTTTGGTGCAATAATATTCATAATTTTTTACTATAACATCGTTAATAGTTAGACAATTCCCCGTAAATTTTACTAATTCATATAATGTACCTTGAAACTCAAGGTTTTTAGGTTTAAATTATTGAGGGTATAATAATATATAAAGAAGGAAATTTTTCATGTACAAAATTGATTTTAATAACAAGATACACGTACACTTTATTGGAATCGGCGGAATAAGCATGAGCGGCCTTGCTGAGATATTGCTTGGTGCAGGCTTTACAATCTCTGGTTCTGATAGAGAAGAAAGTGATCTCACAGCTCATTTAGCATCACTTGGAGCAAAGGTTAGTTATCCACAGGCAGCTGAAAATATTACATCAGATATCGACCTTATTGTTTACACTGCTGCAATCCACGAGGATAACCCTGAGTTTGCTGCTGCAAAAGCTTCTGGCAAGCCTATGCTTACAAGGGCTGAGCTCCTTGGCGAAATCATGGAAAACTACGCTCGTTCAATTGCCGTAGCTGGAACTCACGGCAAGACAACAACTACTTCTATGGTGAGCCAGATTCTCCTTGAGACAGCTGACGATCCTACTATTTCTGTAGGCGGTATCTTGGATGCTATCGGAAGCAATGTTCATGTTGGCGACAGCGATGTGTTTATCACAGAAGCTTGTGAGTACACAAACAGCTACCATTCATTCTTCCCTAAATACAACATCATTCTTAATGTAGAAGCAGATCACCTTGATTTCTTTAAGAATCTTGAGAACTATCGTGCTTCATTTAAGAAGTTCGCCGGCAACACTTCAGACGACGGTATTCTTATTATCAATAACGAGATTGATGACGTTAAGTATTTCACTGAAGGATTAAAATGTCAGGTTATCACTTATTCTCTTAAGGAAGGCGCTGATATTTATCCAACAGACATTACATATAATGAAAAGGGCTTCGCAAGCTTTACTCCTGTATTCAACGGAAAGGCTATGGAACGTGTTTCATTAAACGTACCTGGCGACCACAACATCAGCAATTCACTTGCTGCTATCGCACTTGCTACTGAGATGGGCATTTCATTTGACCATATCAAGGCAGGGCTTGCAAAGTTCGGTGGTGCACACAGACGTTTCGAGCTCAAGGGACACTTCAATGGCGCAACTGTTATTGATGACTACGCTCATCATCCAACAGAAATCGCTGCCAGCCTTGCAGCTGCTGCAAACTACCCACACAACAGAGTGGTTGTATGTTTCCAGCCACACACATACACTCGTACTCTTAGCTTCCTTGACGATTTCGCTAAGGCTCTATCAGCAGCTGATGTTGTTGTTCTTGCAGACATCTATGCAGCTAGAGAACCAGACATCTACGGTGTCAGCTCAAAGGACATTGCTGATAGGATTGAAAAGCTAGGAACCGAAGTTCATTATTTGGGTTCTTTTGACCAATGTGAAAAATTTTTAGAAAAAAATATTGTAAACAATGACTTGTTGATAACTATGGGCGCAGGAAATGTGTATTTAGTAGGCGAGCACCTACTTCAGAAATAGTTATCCACATTATCCACATTTTTGACCGGGTTTATCCCCTTCGAAAATGTGGATTTTTTTATGCCCTATTTTCAATGGGTCATAATAGTTATCCACATTATCCACAGAAGCCACAAACCCTTTATTTACAAGGGTTTGCGGGGTTTCGCCTCTTTTCTTTTCAGAATTACTTTGATATAATTCGGTTCATTAAGAGGGAGAGGATTTGAATATGGCTGACATCATGCTACATACCAGTACTAACACTGGTTTTACTTGCATTTCTAATACTTTTATTGACGATTACATGAAAGATGCCAATGGAGAGTACGTGAAGATTTACCTTTATCTGCTTCGTTGTCTTAATAGAGAGGATTTTGATTTTTCCATCTCGCAGTTGGCGGACTGCTTAGACCACACAGAAAAAGATGTAATGCGTGCATTTACTTATTGGGAGAAAGTAGGCTTGCTTCGTCTTGAGTACTCTGCAGATAATGAGCTTTCAGGAATCTGTCTAGTGGATGTGAATGATATGCACTCATTCACATCAGTAAACTACACTGCAGCTAACACTGCGGCTCCAGCTTCTGTCGCTGCTGCCACAGGTGCTCCTGCAGTTTCAGATAAGGCTATTAACAACACTGTACCATTCAGACCTAGCTACAGCTCTGACCAGCTTGATGCTTTCAAGGAGAACGATGAGGTTAGCGATCTTATTTTCGCTACACAGACTTACTTCAAGAGACCACTTTCTGTAACAGATATGAACACATTATTATTCTGGTACGACAGTCTCCACATGTCTGTTGATTTGATTCAGTATCTTATTGAGACTAGCATCGACGAAGGTCACAGCAGCATCCACTACATGGACACTGTTGCTCGTAACTGGGCCGACGATGGAATCACTACAGTAGCTGAAGCAATTAAATCCAGCAGTGCACATACAAACGCAGCTTACACAATCAAGCGTGCACTTGGCATCGGAAATCGCGATTTAGTTGATTCAGAGTTAAACTACATCGATAAATGGGTTAATGTTTACAGCTTCTCACTTGATATCATCACAGAAGCATGTGAGCGCACCATTACACAGACTAATAAACCAAGCTTTAAATATGCAGACACAATCATCACTAGCTGGCACAATTCAGGAGTAAAGACTCTTGATGATATTGCCAAGCTTGATTCGGAATTTACAAAGGCTACTGTTGCAAAGCTTTCTTCTGCAAATCGTGCAAAGGCAGCTCAGGCTAACAACAATACAGCCGCTCGCGCAAAAGCCAACAACAAGTTCCACAATTTCTCACAGAGAGATTATGATTTTGAAGCACTCGAAAAGAAGCTTCTTGGGCACTAAAGGGAGGTTAATTTATGGCATTATCTAATGAGCAGTATGACGCACTTATGCGCGAATACAATCACAAGCAGTCTCGTAACAACCAGATTGTTTCTTACCGCACAAAAGAGTTATACTCTGCTGTTCCAGCCCTTTCAGAGCTAGATGACGAAGTATCAAAGATTTCAGTATCTTCTATTACTGCTATCTTTGAAGGTAAAAGTATTTCTGAAGCTTCCGCTGACTCAAAGCGCAAGCTTTCTCAGCTTAAGGAACGTCGTATGCAGCTTATTAAATCTGCAGGTTTCCCTGTAGATTATCTTGAGCCACCATACGATTGTCCTGATTGCAAAGATACTGGCTATATCAATGGAAAACGCTGCCATTGCTTCAAGCAGGCAGCCATCAACATTGTCTACAAACAATCTAATATCAGCAACATTCTTGCAAAAGAAAACTTCAGTGCATTTGATTTAAATGTATACGATGAGGATTATTATGAGGATAATTCTGATATAGATGCTCGTTCAAATGCTAAAATAGCGCTAGAAAGAGCGAAAAACTTTGTGCAGAATTTTAGGGAAAAAGGTGGTAATCTCTTGTTGCTTGGACAGACAGGGTGTGGAAAAACCTTTCTTTCCAACTGCATCGCAAAAGCTCTTTTAGACGAAGGCATATCTGTTATTTACTTCACAGCATCAGAGCTTTTCAGAGTTTTTGAAGAACAGACTTTCAAGAAGAACGCAAACGTAGCGGATCTTCATGATCAAATATTCGATTGTGACTTATTAATCATCGATGATTTAGGCACAGAGTTTCAGAATTCTTTCACTACAGCACGCCTATTTCAATGCTTAAATGAAAGATTACTTCGTAGTAAATCAACTATAATTTCAACTAATTTTTCTCTTGAAGATTTAAGAGACACCTACAGCGAACGTATTACTTCGCGAGTATTCTCTAACTATGAGACAATCAAGCTCATTGGAAATGATATTCGCATCAAAAAAGTAATATCAAAATAATTAATTTAATATTAGCAAGGAGCAAAACATGCCAAACAATGAAATCGTGTTGGAAAACACACCACCTATGGCAGAGCTAGGAATTATTCCTCACAAGAGCTGTACAGCCATCGCAGAACGCGTTAACGACTATCTTCTTCAGTGGAGACAGGAGCGCAAGAGTGATCAGTCAATCATTACTCTCGCTGGTTACCGTAGCGATTCTTACATCGTAAAGGCTGACTGCCCACGTTTCGGTTCAGGCGAAGCAAAGGGTATCATCAACCAGTCAGTTAGAGGACTTGATTTATACATCCTCGTAGATGTTACAAACTACAGCCTTACATACAGCGTTTGTGGTCACGAGAACCACATGAGTCCAGACGATATCTTCTGTGACTTAAAGCGTATCATCGCAGCAGCAATGGGAAAGGCTAAGCGCATCACAGTTATTATCCCATTCCTTTATGAAGGCAGACAGCACCGCAGAAGTGCTCGTGAATCTCTTGACTGTGCTATGGCACTTCAGGAACTTGTAAACATGGGCGTAGACAACATCATCACATTTGATGCTCACGACCCACGTGTACAGAATGCTATTCCACTTCACAGCTTTGAGACAGTTTCTCCTACATACCAGTTCCTTAAGGCTATCCTCAAGAACTGCAAGGACCTTACTCTCGACAATGATCACCTTATGATCATCTCTCCAGATGAAGGTGGTACAAAGAGAGCCGTATACATGGCTTCTGTCCTTGGCGTAAATGTTGGTATGTTTTACAAGCGTCGTGATTACAGCCGCATCGTAGACGGACGTAATCCTATCGTAGCACACGAATTCCTTGGAAATGACGTAGCTGGCAAGGACGTTATCATCGTAGATGATATGATTTCTTCTGGCGAGTCAATGATAGACGTAGCTACAGAGCTCAAGAAGCGCAACGCAAATCGTATCTTCGTAGTAGCTACATTCGGACTCTTCACAAACGGAATGGATAAGTTCGACAAGGCCGTAGCTGACGGCATCATCTACAAGGTTGTTACAACAAACCTTACATACCTTACAGATGAAGTCCTCAACAAGGACTACTTCATCAAGTGCGACATGTCAAAGTACATCGCATACATCATCGATACTCTCAACCACGAGTGCTCAATCTCAGAGCTCCTCAACCCATACGGACGTATCGAAAAGCTCATCACAAAGTACAAAAACGGCGAATACTAAGCCGCACCCTTCTGGGCCCCTCTCTTATGAGGGGCTCTTTTTATTGCCCGCCTTCCGCCCCGCCAGGGATTGGGGGTTGGGCCAACTGCCCTCCATGAGTGAAAATGTATGTAAACTCCATTCCTTGCTGGGGGACTGTACCTACCTGCTTAACAATTTCGCGAAGATTATAGATTTTCTTAACGCCAAAAGGGAGCTTTATGTGGGTGTCTTTTCATTGGTTTTGCAATTCGAAGCCGCTGTGTGTAGGATGCAGACACTTGTAGTCTATATATTAGTCTCCACACAAGGCTCAGGATAATTGCGCTCATAATCCGTTTGCCAAGAAAAATTTAGAAAGGGGATTTTGGATGATTAGGCGCCGCCCTTTAACTCAGTCCGTTTCGTTGTCGGGCTCTCGGCGCCGTCCATGGCGCCTCACGCCTATCATCGCAAAATTCCCCTTTCTATTTTTCTAGGCTCACTACAAATGTCGCGGCAATTATTCCTAAGCTTGCTGTGGAGATTAATACTAAAAATAAAGTGTGTCTGCTGTATACCCACTGCGGCGTTAGAAGTGCAAAGAATTTAAAGAACACGCACCATAAAAATGCGACACGTGATGCTTAGAAAAACATAATCCGCAGACGATGCAAGTAAATAAGTATGAGCCCTGTACACTAGGGGCGGGTATTACAATTTATTAAGTTGGGAGGGGCCTGGGCCGGGGTGCATTGCAGGGGAGAGGGGCCACATAAAGGTGGAATTTGGCGGGATGGTTTGTTATACTTTGAGGGAATATAGATACGAGGGAGATGCTTATGAGCAATACGTATAGACATAGACGAAAGAGAAAGAAAAGATTTAGGATTCCGAGGGGGTATATTTACATTGCGGCAGGAATTATAGCTCTTGCGGTGCTGATTGTAGGAATATATGCGATTAAAAAGTATACGCCTACAAAAGAGCATATGGATTTGGCGGATTACTTCCAGGTTTTCCATGAAAACGAAGCAGCGGTCGTTTTGGATGGAGAGTATATTAGTTCTGAGCTTGAGGAACATGGCTATGCCATAGTAAATGATGGCAATGTTTATTTGGAGCTTGGATTTGTAAAGGATTATCTGGATGATGGATATGTTTACGATTCATCAGAGATTACTTTGAGATATGCTACTGATTCTGAAGTTTATACTGCAACAGTCGGTAGCGCAGATTATTCAATAGATAAGAGTAATAATAGTCTTGGCTTGCCAGTAGTATTGGCGCAGGATGATACAGTTTATATTGCGGAGGATTACCTTAAGCTTCTTACTGACTTTAAGCTGAACTACTATTCTGAGCCTGATAGAGTTGTGGTACAGACTGTTGGTTCATCTACAGATGTGTATACAGCAAAGCGTAAGACTCAGATTAGAAAGCTTAATGGTCCTAAGAGCCCAGTCCTTGAGGATGTTACAAAGGGCGAAGCTATTTATGTTGTTCGTGATACAGGAAAGTGGAGCTTTGTTGTTTCAGAAAATGGTGTTATGGGTTATATCAAAAATAGTGCCATAACATTTAAGAGCACTGAGACAGTTGCAGCAGAGTTGCCTGAGCGTACATACAACCATATTTCTGCAGGACAGGATATTTCATTGCTTTGGCATCAGGTTACAAACCAGTCAGCAAACGGTGATATTGCTACAGTTCTTGCAAGTTCGACAGGTGTTGATGTTATGTCACCTACCTGGTTCTATCTTAATGATAATAAAGGTGGAATTGCTTCAATCGCTAGCTCTTCATATGTAAGTACATGTCATGCAAATAATGTGCAGGTATGGGGGCTTGTGAGCAACCTTGAGGATGCTGATGTTGATACAACAACAGTTTTAAACACTACATCATCAAGAGACGCATTAGTTAATAATCTTATTGCGCAGGCTATAACATACGGTCTTGATGGAATCAATATTGATATCGAGCAGCTCTCAGGAAGTGCAGCAGATGGATATATTCAGTTCATCAAGGAGCTTTCAATTAAATGTGAAAAGAACGATATCATTCTTTCAGTAGACAATTATGTACCTACTGCTTCATCTGAGATTTACAATCGTGCAGAGCAGGCTAAGTATGCGGATTATGTAATCATCATGGGTTACGATGAGCACTACGGCGGAAGCGAGGAAGCAGGTTCGGTTGCATCAATTAATTGGGTAGATCAGGGTGTGGCTGACACACTTAATGATGTACCAGCAGAGCAGGTAATCCTTGGTATGCCATTCTATTGTAGAGTTTGGGAAGTGGCAGAGGATGGTTCTGTTGATAGCACAGCTTATGGAATGGATGCAATTCAGTCATATCTTAAGACAAATGGTGTGTCTGCAGCATGGTCAGATGAGTACGGTCAGTACTACGCAGAATATGCTGATGGAAGCACAACATATAAGATTTGGGTGGAGGATGAGACTTCCATCGAAGAAAAGTTAAAGGTAATGGATAAATATAATCTGGCTGGAGGAGCTTTCTGGAAGAAGGGCTTTGATAGCACAGGAGTATGGAATATTATTGCAAAGTACCTATAAGAGAACACAAAAAAATCATGGTTTTATGGGCTTTGTAACAGTTCAAAAAGATTGAGTTCTAATGGAAAAGTGATATAATTTTGAGTATGATTACTAGGATTATGGATGTTTCTGCAGAGCCAATCAATATGGAATATATCAGTGAGGCTTCTGAGATACTTAGAAAGGGAGGGCTTGTGGCCTTTCCGACAGAGACAGTTTATGGATTAGGCGGAGACGCCAAAGATAAGGAGGCCTCGCGTAAGATATACGCAGCAAAGGGTCGTCCATCGGACAACCCTTTAATTGTACATATTGCAAGGTTCTCACAGTTACAAGAAATTTCAAAGGATTTGCCAGAGAACGCTAAAAAGCTGGCAGATGCATTTTGGCCAGGGCCACTTACAATGGTGGTCAACAAAAACGAGGTTATCCCATACGAGACAACAGGTGGTCTTGATACGGTGGCAGTAAGAATGCCAAACAATTCAATTGCCTTAGCACTTATTGAGGAAAGTGGATGTATGATTGCGGCACCTAGTGCCAACACATCAGGTCGACCAAGCCCTACAAAGGCTAGTCACGTATACGAGGATTTATCAGGAAAGATAGACGCCATCTTGGATGGAGGTGCAGTAGATATCGGATTGGAGTCTACCATCGTAGATTTGACAGAGGATGTTGTTACAATCCTTAGGCCAGGATACATCAATATGGAAATGCTGAAAGAGGTGGTCGGAGAGGTCAGAATCGACCCAGGAATTGTCTACAACGACAAAGGCACCACCAGTGGAGCAAAGCCAAAAGCACCAGGAATGAGATATAAGCATTATGCACCTAAGGGTGATTTGACTATCATTTCCGGTGATGAGGATAAAGTCGTAGCCAAAATCAACGAGCTTACAAAAGCAGCAATTGAGGCTGGCTCAAAGGTTGGTATTATCGCTACATCAGAAACTGCGGATAGATATAGCGATGGTCAGATTCTTGTAATAGGGGACAGATCTGACGAGGGCAGCATAGCTCACAATCTTTACGACATTCTACGAAAGTTTGACGAACTGGGCGTAGATTTGATATATTCTGAAAGCTTCGCTACTCCAAATATGGGGCAGGCAATCATGAATCGATTGTTGAAAGCAGCTGGTCAGAAGACACTTGACGTTTAGGCATCAACCGGCAGTCAGGAGAATATGAAATGAAAAATATTAATAGAGTGATTTTTGCTTCCGGTAGTGGAACATCCAGAGCCCCCATGGCGGCGGCGATTTTCCATGCCACTGAGCACAGCAGGCCGATTATTTGTGAGGCCAGGGGACTTATAGTTCAGTTCCCGGAGCCGTTGAATCAAAAAGCGGAAGCGATTTTAATCAGTAATGGCACTACGCTGAAGGATTACTCTTCCAAGCAATTGTTAGATACGGATTTTTCCGAATCCACACTTGTAATCACAATGGAAGAGACCCAAAGGCAAAAAATATTAAGTGAATATGCAAACGCCACAGAGGAAAATACACGCCTCTTAAACGAGCTCGTTGGGGACGAGCTTGAGGTGATGGATCCCTACGGTGGCTCAGTACAAACCTACGGTTTGTGCTACGAAGTCTTGAAGGCTTCGATTGAGAAGTTAATGAGGGTTATTGAGGCATAAATATAAATAAGGCAAGAATTATATACGTATTGGAGGAATAGACCATGAGTGATAAGAGACTTGATTATATTAGCTGGGATGAGTACTTTATGGGCGTTGCAGTATTATCGGGTATGAGATCTAAGGACCCAAATACACAGGTTGGAGCTTGTATTGTTAGCCAGGACAATAAGATTTTATCAATGGGCTACAATGGTTTTCCAAATGGATGTTCAGATGATGAGTTCCCTTGGGCAAGAGTAGGGGACCCTCTGGAAAATAAATATTTCTATACAACACACAGCGAATTGAACGCTATCCTGAACTACAGAGGTGGTTCACTGGAAGGTTCAAAGCTGTACGTGTCACTATTTCCATGTAACGAATGTGCAAAGGCTATTATTCAGTCAGGCATAAAAACTGTTATCTATGACAGTGATAAATACGAAAACACACCATCAGTTATAGCATCAAAGCGCATGCTTAGAGCTGCTGGAGTAGAGTTCTATCAGTACAAGCATACTGGTAGAGAGATTTCATTTACACTTTAAGCAACTGTAAATTGAACAAATAGGAGCTTACATTGAGGGACAAGAAAAAGACAAATCGTGAAGTGGCCAATTCGCTAGTAATGGTACTTCAATTTGGAATAAATGTTATAGTGCCGATTTTCTTATGTATGGCGGTGGGAATTGTTTTATCGAAGGTGACCAGTTCTCACAGCGACATGTATATCATCGGAGGAATTCTGATAGGCATAGTTGCAGCATTTAATGGGGCATATCGTTCTGTTAAGGGATACTTGAAGAATGAAGAATCCCCAGGGCAGCGAGCAAGACGTCTGGAAGAAGAGGCAAAAAATCAGTCAGAGGAAAAGCATGATTAATTGGATGAAAAGACTAAATCAAGCTCTACCTGGCTTGGTTTTAGGAATACTTATATACGGTGTTTTAATTGAACTGATTGGAGTTTGGTTTGTAACTGATAAAGTCAGATACACCAGCGGACTTTTGATAGGAGTTGGATGTGCCACATTTATGGCAATCCACATAGCAATGATTATCGAAGAATCAGTTCGAATAGGAAAGGGGCATGAAAAATATCTTTCCTTCAAATCTGTGATGCGATACTTAATCGTATGCGCAGTAATGATTTTGATGATGGTCTTTAAACTTGGCAACATGTTTACAGCTCTCATCGGTATTTTAGGGCTTAAGGTAAGTGCATATGCGCAGCCTTTGCTAATAAAGATACTCGGAAAAAACAGTTCCAATATATCCGAGGGTAATAATGAAGAACTTAATACAAAGGAGGTGAAAGTGTGACAGAAGGAATTTTGCTGGCCTCAAGCGATACTGTGGACATGATAAAAGGCTTGTTCAAATACGAAGTCTTTGGTCATGAAGTTTGGATCACAACTTCCCATGTCTGCATCCTAATCGTATGGCTTTCATTGGTAATATTTTCTCTTATCGCCAATCGTAAGCTGAAGCATGCCACTGAAGTTCCTGATACCTTCCAAAGTATCTTGGAGTTGATAGTAGGACTCTTAGATAAGATGGTGGAAGGAAGTATGGGTAAGCACGCACCAGTGTTTGCAAACTGGATTTGTACCATATTCTGTTTCATTTTGGTATCTAACTTATCCGGTTTGGTTGGCTTAAGACCACCAACAGCCGATTACGGCACAACATTGGCCCTTGCATTAATTACCTTTGTTTGCATTCATGTAGTAAAGGTAAGGCACCAGAGCGCGAAGGACATTTGGATTGACAAGTGTTCTCCATTGCCACCATGGCTACCAATCTGGATGCCAATAAACGTAATATCCGATATTGCGGTGCCTATTTCAATGTCACTACGTTTATTTGCAAACGTTCTTTCAGGAACAATCATTATGGGTCTTGTATATGGATTGCTAGGAAAGTTCGCCTTGATATGGCCTGCAGCATTGCATGTATATTTCGATATTTTCTCAGGTGCAATCCAGACCTATGTATTCTGTATGTTGACAATGACATACATAGCTCAGTCTTACGGTGATTCTTAAAAAGGGACTGAAAACAAAAAGTTTACTATATTAGGAGGAAAACATTTATGAACATTACAGGAGAAGATTTAATTAAAGCTTGTTCAGCAATCGGTGCCGGCTTAGCAGTTATCGCTGGTATTGGTCCTGGTATTGGACAGGGTATTGCAGCTGGTCATGGTGCAGCAGCCGTTGGACGTAACCCAGGAGCACAGGGACAGATTATGTCTACTATGTTACTTGGTCAGGCCGTTGCCGAGACAACTGGTCTTTACGGACTTGTAATTGCCCTTCTGTTACTCTTTGTACAGCCATTAGTAGGCTAAGGAAACTAGGAAGAAAATTTTTAAGAAGGAGGGCTAAAAGTTGGAAAGACTATTTGATTTAGACTTTCAGTTAGTAAATGATGTAGTGCTTTTAGCCATAGCAATGTTCTTCCTATTCCTTATAATGTCAAACAAGCTTTTCAATCCAGCAAGAAAGCTTCTGCAGGATAGAAAAGATGGCATTGCAAGGGACATTGCAGATGCAAAGAAAGAAAAGGAAGAGGCAGAAAAGCTAAAGGCAGAGTACGAAGCAAAGCTAAAGAACATCAGCAAAGAGCGTGATGAAATTTTAGCAGAAGCAAGACAAAAAGCCTTAAAGAGTGAAACCAAGATTGTAAGCGATGCTAAGGAAGAAGCTGCAGCAATCATTGCAAGAGCAAATGAGGAAGCTGAGCTTGAGAAGAAGAAGGTTGCAGACGAGGTTAAGCAGGAAATGATTTCTGTTGCTGCATTGATGGCACAGAAGGTTGTAGCTGCAAACATCGACACAACAATTCAGAATTCCTTAGTAGAGCAAACACTTAAGGAAATGGGTGAAGGAACATGGCTAAATTAGTCTCAAACGTATATGGTGATGCATTGTTTGAGCTAGCTGTGGAATCAGGGAAAATCGATGATTTCCTGAAGGAAGCTGAAGGAGTCATTGATGTTGTTAAATCAAACGACGGCTTTTCTCAGATGATGAATCATCCAAAAATTAATAAAGAAGAAAAGCTTCAAATCATCGACGAGGTTTTTAAAGGCAGAGTCAGTGATGAAATGGTAGGACTCTTAAGAATGCTTGAAGAGAAGGACCATTCAAAGGATATCGAGACAGTGCTCAGCTACTTTATTGATCGAGTATTCGATTATAAAAAGATTGGTAAGGCAACAGTTTCAACTCCTATGGAATTGACAGAAGCACAAAAAAACGATGTCGAGAAGCGTTTACTTCAAACTACCGATTATGCTTCATTTGTCATGACATACAAGGTAGACCCTGAATTAATCGGGGGTATGGTAATTCGCATTAAAGATAGAGTCATTGATAGTTCAATCAAGACTCAGATTAGTAAATTAACTCACGAGTTATCAAATATTCAATTGAAAGTAGGTGAATGCGCTCCATGAATTTAAAACCAGAAGAGATTAGCTCGGTTATTAAAGAGCAGATGAAACGCTATGCTGCGCAGCTTGACGTGTCAGACGTTGGAACTGTCATTCAGGTTGCTGATGGAATTGCACGTATTCACGGATTACAGAATGCTATGCAGGGCGAACTTTTAGAGTTCCCTGGCGAAGTATATGGCATGGTATTAAACCTTGAGGAAGACAATGTTGGTTGCGTACTCTTAGGTAACGACAAGAACATCAATGAAGGCGATACAGTTAAGACAACTGGTCGTGTTGTTGAGGTTCCAGTTGGAAATGCAATGCTTGGACGTGTAGTTAATGCACTTGGACAGCCTATCGATGGAAAGGGACCTATTGATACTACAAAGTTCCGTCCAATCGAGCGTGTTGCTTCAGGCGTTATCTCTCGTAAATCCGTAGATACACCATTGCAGACAGGTATTAAAGCCATCGATTCCATGATTCCAATCGGACGTGGACAGCGTGAGCTTATTATCGGTGATAGACAGACAGGTAAAACTGCTATCGCTATCGATACAATTATCAATCAGAAGGGACAGGGCGTAAAATGTATTTACGTTGCAATTGGCCAGAAGGCATCAACAGTTGCAGCCCTTGTTAAGACTTTAGAGGAATATGGTGCTATGGCATGGACAACAGTTGTTGCTGCTACAGCTTCAGAGCTTGCTCCACTTCAGTACATCGCTCCATATTCAGGATGTGCCATCGGTGAAGAGTGGATGGAAAACGGTGAGGATGTTCTTATCATCTATGATGATTTAAGTAAGCATGCTACTGCATACCGTACACTTTCATTACTTCTTCGTCGTCCACCAGGACGTGAGGCTTACCCAGGTGATGTATTCTACTTACACTCAAGACTTCTTGAGCGTGCAGCTAGACTTTCAGATAAGTTAGGCGGCGGTTCACTTACCGCACTTCCTATCATTGAGACTCAGGCAGGCGATGTATCAGCATATATCCCTACCAATGTTATCTCAATTACTGATGGTCAGATTTATCTTGAGACAGAAGCATTTAATGCAGGTTTCAGACCAGCCGTTAACGCAGGTCTTTCAGTATCCCGTGTAGGTGGTTCTGCTCAGATTAAGGCTATGAAGAAAATCGCAGCTCCTATCCGTGTAGAGCTTGCTCAGTATCGTGAGCTTGCAGCTTTCGCACAGTTTGGTTCAGAGCTTGATGCAGATACAGCTGAAAAGCTGGCACAAGGTGAAAGAATCAAGGAGATGTTAAAGCAGCCACAGTATGCTCCAATGCCAGTAGAGTATCAGATTATGATTATCTATGCTGCTACAAAGAAGTATCTGCTTGATATTCCAACAGCAGATATTCAGGCTTTTGAGAAGGCACTGTTTGATCTTGTTGATACCAAGTATCCAGAGGTTCCAGAGTCTATCAAGACTACAAAGGTTCTCGAGGATGAAATGGAACAGAAGCTAATCAAGGCTATCGAGGAGTGTAAAAAGTCTTACAAGTAAGGAGGGTGATCTGTTATGGCCTCAATGAGAGACATAAAGAGAAGAAAACAGAGTGTTAGTAGCACTCAGCAGATCACTAAGGCCATGAAGCTTGTATCGACAGTAAAGCTCCAGAAGGCTCGTTCTAAGGCAGAGCAGACTACACCGTATTTCAACGCAATGTACAATACGATTTGCAGTATGCTTGCCAAGGCAGGTGCAGTTAACAACAAATACCTTAGCGATAACGGTTCAGAGAAGATTGGCATAATCGTCATTACTTCAAACCGTGGTCTTGCAGGTGGTTACAATTCAAATATTGTAAAGATGATAACTGGATCTGATATGAAGCCTGAGGATGTGAAGCTTTATGTTATAGGACACAAGGGCGGTGACAGCCTTGCCCACAAGGGTTACGTTGTGGAAAAGGATTATTCTCCAGTTATGGAGGCACCTACCTATGCCGATGCAATGGTTATTTGCAAGGATGTCCTTGATGCATATAAGAGTGGGGAAATCGGACAGATTTACCTGGTTTACACACACTTCAAAAATACAGTTAGCCAGATTCCAAAGCTTATGAAGCTGCTTCCAGCAGAAGTAGCAGAAGAGGACGTTGAGGCAGCTAAATCTTCATCTGCAGAGGCTCTTATGAATTTTGAGCCAAATGAAGAGGAAGCTTTAGACCTTATTGTTCCTAAATATGTAACTTCGCTTGTGTATGGTGCATTAGTTGAGGCAGTTGCTTCAGAAAATGGTGCCAGAATGCAGGCAATGGATTCAGCTACAAATAATGCTGAGGAAATCATTAGTGATCTATCATTAAAGTACAATCGTGCCCGCCAGGGATCAATTACTCAGGAATTAACCGAGATTATCGCTGGTGCCGAGGCGCTTTCCTAATTAAAAAACAGATAGGAGTGAAAAAATGGCAAATAATATTGGTAAAGTCACTCAGATCATCGGTGCCGTACTTGACGTAAAGTTCGCTGAAGGCGAGCTTCCAGAAATCAACGATGCTCTTGAAATCACAAGAGATAACGGTGAGAGACTGGTTGTTGAAGTAGCACAGCATTTGGGTGATGATACAGTTCGTTGTATTGCCATGGGTCCTACAGACGGTTTAGTACGTGGAATGGATGTAGTAGCTACAGGAGCTCCAATTTCAGTTCCTGTTGGTGAGGCTACACTAGGTAGAATCTTCAACGTACTTGGTGAAGCTATTGATGAACAGCCAGCACCTACGGGTGTTGATAAAATGCCTATTCATAGAAAAGCTCCAGCGTTTGAGGAACAGGCAACTTCAACAGAAATGCTTGAGACAGGCATTAAGGTCGTTGACCTTCTTTGCCCATATCAGAAAGGTGGAAAGATCGGATTGTTCGGTGGTGCCGGTGTAGGTAAAACCGTACTTATTCAGGAGCTTATCCACAATATCGCTACTGAGCACGGTGGATATTCAGTATTCACAGGTGTAGGTGAGCGTACACGTGAAGGTAATGACCTTTACGGTGAGATGAGTGAGAGTGGTGTAATTGATAAGACTGCTCTGATCTTCGGACAGATGGATCAGCCACCTGGAGCACGAATGCGAGTAGGTCTTTCAGGATTGACCGTAGCAGAATATTTCCGTGATGTTAAGAAGCAGGACGTGTTACTTTTCATTGATAACATTTTCCGTTTTACACAGGCTGGTTCAGAGGTAAGTGCGCTTCTTGGACGTATGCCGTCTGCGGTAGGTTATCAGCCGACACTTGCTACTGAGATGGGTGAGCTGCAGGAGCGTATCACATCTACAAAGGACGGATCTATCACATCTGTACAGGCTGTATATGTACCAGCGGATGATTTAACTGACCCAGCGCCAGCTACAACATTTGCTCACTTGGATGCCACAACAGTTCTTGAGCGTTCAATCGCAGAGCTTGGTATTTACCCAGCGGTTGATCCATTGGCATCTACTTCTCGTATTCTTGATCCAAGAATTCTTGGTGAGGAGCACTTCAAGGTTGCTCGTGGAGTACAGGAGATTTTACAGAAATACAAAGAATTGCAAGATATCATTGCTATCTTGGGTATGGACGAACTTTCAGAGGATGATAAGTTGGTTGTATCTCGTGCAAGAAAGGTTCAGAGATTCTTGTCTCAGCCATTCTTCGTAGCAGGACAGTTTACTGGTTTGGAAGGAAAATATGTTCCAATTCAGGAGACAGTTCGCGGATTCAAGGAAATCCTTGAAGGTAAGCATGATGACATTCCAGAGAACTTGTTCCTCAATGCAGGTTCAATTGATGAAGTGCGTGCCCGTATGCAGTAAGGGGGGCTATTATGGCGGATAATTTATTTACAGTGGAGATTATTACTCCAGATCGAATTTTCTACCATGGAGAAGCTTCCATGATTGAGTTCAATACTACAGAGGGAGAGATTGGTGTATACAAAGATCACATTCCTCTTACAACAGTATTGGCTCCTGGTATTGTAACTATTACTCAGGAAGACAGTAATTTGAAGCAGGCAGTTGTTCATGCTGGATTTGCTGAAATTCTGGGGGACAAGGTTACATTACTTGCAGAAATAGCTGAGTGGCCAGATGAAATTGATCTTGATAGAGCAAGACGTGCCGAGGATAGAGCTAGAGCCAGACTTGAGAAGCGTGAAGCTAATCTTGATGTGGCAAGAGCTGAGATGGCATTGAAGAGATCTCTCGCAAGACAGGATATTTTGGCAGGTAAGCGCTAAAATTTATAAAAATAGGGATCATCAGTAGTACACGCTGATGATCCTTTTTCTTATTCTGGAAAATGTTTTTGATTATATCCGTGGTTTTAGAGCTATATCTGTGTTAGAATTAAATTAACCATTAGAGGAGGATAAGCTCATGGAACCAGAGAAACTTCGTGAATTAGAAGATTTAAAAAGGCAGTTGAAGTCAATTGAGATGGAAGAAGCTCAGCTTGAAGAGCAGATGGCTATTTTGCGCAAACATAAAGCCAGCATTCTGACTAAGCTTAATGAGAATTCAGATGAGCAGTACGAAGCAGATATGCTTGCCCGAGTATATGAGCAGAGAAGAAATCAGAACTAACGGATTCTGAGTAATTTATTGTGCAGGTCTGTGAAAATATTAGAGATTTGAGAAATAGATAAATGAAAAAGAGTGAAAATAGAAATTTATGGAAGAACACAGTAGTGGTATGTATATGTGCTACGCTGTGTTGTTTTTTGTGGGGAAGTGCTTTCCCTGGAATAAAATATGGATATAGCTTATTTGATATAGGTTCAGATAATACAGGTCTGCAGATTATATTTGCCGGATTGAGATTTACATTGGCTGGCCTTATGGTGGTAGTGATAGGAAGCCTGATGAATAGGCGTATGTTGTTGCCTAAGAGAGAATCAGTGCTGAAGATTGTTCATTTGAGTCTGCTTCAGACAACAGGACAATATTTCTTCTTTTATGTTGGTCTTGCCCAGACTACTGGAGTGAAATCCTCAATAATACAGGCTACCAATGTATTTATTGCATTATTTGTGGCAGTTATTATATATAAGCAGGAGCGACTGAATAGAAATAAGATCATAGGTTCTGTCATTGGATTTGTAGGTGTTGTGATTATTGAATTATATGGACAAAATGCAGCATATGACAACGGCAATTCTGTAGGAGTGGGAGAAATATGCGTATTATTATCTA
>JAEEGI010011236.1_pt1 | contig 19350 bp, 12 predicted proteins | sample 8958751 | NCBI WGS metagenome assembly JAEEGI01 (sample SAMN16246545, study PRJNA631951) | gut metagenome | biome: gut microbiome; feature: rumen; material: KS-attached | host: Bos | place: Iran: Karaj | collected 2018-10 | reverse complement strand
ATTGAATAAAAATTCTTTAAAGTAAAAAACATTAAAAACATTTAAAAAAAACTAATAAAAACTAAAATCTATATAAAAAAAAAAAAAATGGAAGATAACCCAGAATCCTTAATCCGTAAAGCGGAATCAAAACTATCTCCCGGTTTTTTTGGTAAGATATTTTCAAACGAGCAGATTCGTTTAGAAGAAGCGACTCAATTATATGAATCAGCAGCAAACATGTATAAACTAAATAAAGAATGGGAAAAAGCAGGAAAATGTTTTGAAAAATGTGCAGAATTAGATAAAAAGACTCAGACAGAACCATCACAACATTATAAAGAAGCATCCCATTGTTTTTCTTTTGTAGATAAAGAACGTTCAATAAAGAATTTAGAAGATTGTGTAAAAGCATATGAAAAAAAAGGTAAATATCAACAAGCAGGTAAAATTACACAAGACATGGCCCATGATTTAGAAATAGAATTAGATTATGAGAAAGCAATTGAAAAATATAAATTAGCTGCTGATTATTATTCTATGGAAAGTAAAAATACTAAAAGTTTAGAACAAGCTTGTCTTCTTAAACAAGCTGATTTAATGTGTATTAGTAATCATAAAGATATGTTAGAAAAAGTTCCTTTAATTTATGAAAAATTAGGAATGGAATATTTAACTGTTCCGTTATTAAAAAGTGGAGCTAAAGATTTATTCTTTAAATGCATTGTTGTTTTTTTAGTTAAGAAAGATGATGTTACTGCTGATATTTATTTAAAAAAATTTTTAAATGAAGATCCTACTTTTGATGATACTAGAGAATCTAAATTTTTACAAGAAGCTATTAAATGTATAGGAGAACCTCCTGATCCTGAAGGATTTAAAAAAGCTGTTGCTGATTATAAATCTTATCGAGATTTAGATAAGTGGAAATTAAATATGTTTGCTGCAGTTTTAAAAGGAATTGAAGCCCCCGACAATGAGTTTCTGTAATTTAATTTTTTTTTTTTGAATAGTATTAAAGAAGATTAGATTATTAAATTTTATTAATAAATTGATTTTGTTTATTTTTTTTTAAGTTTAAATAAGTTTTTAATTAAATGGAAAATATAAATAAAAAATTTTAATTTATTTATTCATATTTAGTATAATTAATATGAAAAAAAAATAATTATAAAAATAAAGAAAACAACATAATTTATCAAATTAAATACAATATAAAAATCTGATTTAATAAAAAAAAAACATAAAAAAATGGGAGCAGACACAACAAAAGAATCATCATTTATGGGAGGCCAAATAAAATTAGCAATTAACAAAGATTTCTACTTTGAATCTCAAACAATAGAAGGAGAAATATATTTAGATGCTAGACAACCTATAAATATAAATGATATAAAATTAAGTTTAAAATCAATGGAATGTTTCTTATTTAAAGAATCAGACAATAATATAGCTTCTGAAATAAGCAATCAAATAGTACAAGAACAAAATTTAAATATAAAACAAATTATGAGAGTTCAATCCGAAAACATATTATTAAACGCAGGATCATATAAATTTCCTTTTAAATTTATATTACCTCCTAATTTACAACCAAGTTTTGAATTTCCTTCAAATTCAAGATCAGCATATATAAGATATTTATTAAGTGCAGAATTAATATCATCTAAATTAAAAGCAATAGCTTCAAAATATATATTAATTAAATCAAGACCAATTGTAATTCAACATGATGTAAGACATGATGATGAAAAAAATGTTTGGAATATAGGAATAATACCAAGAGGCTCTTGTAGAATTGCTGTTTTTACTGTTTCTAATAATTATAGAATTAATGATATTATGCCTATTACTATTGATATTTATAATGAAAATTGTAAAACTGATGTTAAAACTGTTAAAATTTCTATGAAAAGAAATATGACTTTTATTGATAAGAATAAAAAAAAATGTTGTTTTTCACAAACTTTTTATAGAGAAAATTATGAAGTTAATGTTCCTAGTGGACAGAAAAATAGTTTTCATTTTGATATTCAGTTAAGAGATAGTGAATTAAAAGGGTTTTCTTATAAAAAAGAAATGAATCCTTATCAAAATTTAGAAGATTTAAATTTGCTTTTACCAACTTTAAAAAGTAGTTTAATTGCTTGTGAATATACTATTAAAGTTACTGCCTATTTTTCTGTTTTTACTCCTCATGATTGTAGACCTAGAGTTGAACTTCCTTTATTTGTCACTGCCCAAACTATTGATGATTATAAAACAGAACAAAGACAAAATGAAATTGATGGTGTTAAAAATAATAAAAGTACTTTTGGAAATTATAGTCAAATAGGACAAGGGAATTATGGGAATAATCCAAATTATAATAATAATAATAATGTTATTGGTAATAATACTACTTCTAAAACAGGAATTTCTGATAATCAAGCTAATAATAATAATAATAAATCTAAATTTAGTTATGAAATGTATCGTCAAAAAGCATTTCAAAATAATAATAATAATAATAATTTAAATAACAATAACTTTGGAAATAATAATAATAATCAATTTAATAATAACAATAACTTTGGAATTAATAATAATCCATTTAATAATAATAATAATTATGGAAATAATGCTTTTGGTAATCAATCATTTAATCCTTATCTTGATGATAACCAAAATCAAAATTACAGATGGGGAAATGACCGAAATCAAAATATGAATAATAATATGGGTTTTGGAAGTAACTTTAGTTTTGCAAACCAAAACAATGATAATTTATTTGGTAATAATAACAACAACCAATATCCGAATAATCAAAATTTTGGAAATCAAAATTGGAATAATAATAATCAATATCCAAATTTTTAAAAGATTAAAATGTTATTTGTGATTAGTTTAAAATTAAAAATTTTAAAAAATAAACTCATTATTATTTTTTTATTAAAAATCATCTTCATCATTATCAATATATTCTTTTAAATAGTCTAAATTTTTATTAATATCTTCTTTATTTTTTGTGCTAACCCAAAAACAAGAAAACTCCTTAGAAACATATTGAATTAAATAATTAATTAATAATTTAAATTCATCAATATTTCTAAAAATAAATCCAACAGTAAAAGCAGTTGACATATTAGAAATATTCATAGAATTAATATTTTTATTTAAATAATTATGATAAATACTTTCATTATCAAAATCCAAAATAGAGTCATTAGTTATATGAGGATCTAAATATAATAAATTTCCTTCATTATTATATCCTATAAAATAATAAGCAGAATTTGTTCTTCCTCCTATTATACCTAAACATTGTTTACAGTTAAATAAATTTCTTATATTTTCATAATATTCTTTTGAAATAAAATCTATCCCTATTCTAACAGAAATAAAGATAATTCCACTTTTTTTAAATTCATATTTTTTATCATTAAATTCGTAAAAATTTGAAATTTGATGATTATTATCTTCTAAAATATTAAAACATTTTTCTAATAAATCACTTAAATAAAACCCAGTTTGAAAGTTTAAAATTTCTAAATTATCAAATAAATTAAAAACAAAAGATATTTTATTAAATAAATAACTCATATTAACATCACTAAACCATTGTCCAGGAAATTTATTACATAAATTTCCAAACAAACTTAAATTATTAATAGAAAAAGGAGCATATATAATTTTAGAATCATTTAATATTTTTTTCATTTTTTCAAAAGAATAAGGTAATTCTTCATTTAAATAAGGCAAATCTAAAAAATATTGAATTGTTTCTTTTATTGCTTTAAAAGAAGAAAGATTATTATTCTTTTTTAAATACTTATATATACCTCTTGACATAATCATTTGTCCACATCTTATCATACATCCCCAACCTGAGTCAGAAGTATAAGTTAATCTAAACATATTATTATTACTTATTGGATTAAAATTATTTCTATAAGAGAAGTATATTATTTTCATTAAAAAATGTGTTGTTTTAATGTTATTGTCATTATTTAATTCTTTTGAAAAGATTATAAATTTATCTCCTGGAATAATGTATTTTAATTCTTTTAATTTATTTTGAAAAAAAATGTTTAAATCTTCATTTTTATTATCTTTTATTTTGACAGTTTTAATGTTATTAGGATATATAACTAAAGAATTTATTATATTTTTAATTGTTTCTTCGTCTTTCATTTCAATTGAATAATATCAAAATATATTTAATAAAAATATATATTTTCTTATAGTTCTTTTTTCTTTATTTTATTACTCTTATTTAGGGAATAGTTTAAATGTTTATATTAAATACATAATATACATTATAATCTTCTTAATTATTTTTTCTTATTGAATTGGAAAAAAATAAAAAAATATAAAATGATTGAAGAAAAAAATATTGAGAAAATAGCAGAAAACTTTGATTCTTCAAAAGAAAAAGAAGATTATATAAAAATACAAAACATTATAAATAAATTAATTGATACAATCATAGATTATGACCAAAACAAAGGAAAAAATAAATTTTATTATATTGCAAAGGTATTAAATTTTCCTGATAAAATTATAGTTAAATCAATAGGTAATAAAATAATTTCAATAGAATTACCAGATATCAAATTTTGTAATGTTGATTCTGGTGGAACCTTCTTTTATATTGATGATGAGAAAAAATTATTCAATCAAACCACTTTTTTTCAAGAAATTATTTTTAATATAGGTAAAATCTTATTTCTTTTACTAAATGGTTTTCGCTTTTCTTCTAAAAAACAATTAATAAAAAAAAATAAAAATATTAGAGCATTTGAAATTTACCTTAAGCTAACTCTTATACATTACAATTATTTTAATTGCAATAATTACGATTTAAAAAAACTTCAGGGTCTTAAATTAAATGTTAAACCAAATCAATTAGATAAAGAAATAGGAGAAATGAAAAATTTGAGTGACATTAGTTCAATTATTCCAAATAAATCAACCATCAATCAAGTTGATATTGATAATGAATGTTTATATAAAGGAAAAGATTATTTTATGTCATTTAATTATGGAAAAGATATAATTGAAAGTTCATTTTCAATAAAGAGGAAACAATCACTGAGAGACAAAGTAAAAGAATTTGAAGATAATCAAGAACAATTTTTTAAAGAAATAAAGATAAAAATATCTGAAGGCGTAGATAAAATTGTAAATTTATATAAAGGTCCAATACCATAAATAATTAAATTAATAAATTAAGAAGTAAAAAAAGATTAAAAATAAAATTAAAAAAAATTTAAAAATAATATAAAAAAAAATGCCTCATTACCCAGATGAAATAGAATACAGTGATAAATATAATGATGATTTATATGAATATCGTCATGTTCTTTTACCAAAAAGTATTTATAAATCAATGCCAAAAGGAAGATTACTTACAGAAAATGAATGGAGAAGTTTAGGAGTTCAACAAAGTAGAGGTTGGGTTCATTATGAAATTCATAAACCTGAACCTCATATATTATTATTTAGAAGACCTTTGGGAACTGATCCTAATACTGGAAATGCTCCTGCTGCTATTTTACAAAAGATTGAATTGCATAAACAAAAAATTGAAGAACAAAAAGCTTTATTACAAAATCAAAAATAAATTTTTTTTTTTTAAATTTTTTTATTTTGAATATAAGAATTTTTTTATTGTTTAATTATTTATGTTTTTTTGTTTAATTTAGTTTTTAATTATCATCCTTATATATAATATATATTTTTTATTAAGGATTTTAAAGTGATTTATTTATATTTGTTATTTTTATTTAATTTTAACTCTACTTGTAATTAACTTTAATTTATATATTTTTATATAATACTTCTTAAATGGACTTTCTTATTAAACTAAATATTTACTTTATAAATTTAATTTTATTTTCTTTTAAAACTAAATTATTATCCTTCTTTCTTTTGTTTTCCTAAAAATCTTTTTTAAATTTAATTAATTTAGATGATAAGTTTTTAAAAGATTAAGAATATTTTTTTTACTTTTTATATTTAATTCGGTATTTTCAGATTAACTTTTAAATATTTTTTGTTTGAAAAAAAAATATATTTTATATTTATGAATAATAATAATTATAATATAAAAACTTAATATACTTTATCTTTTAATGTTACAGAAATTGGAGAATTCTTTTTACTATTAATAAATATTTTTCTAAAATTAATATTTTTATTAAAAACATTATTTTGATTTTCTTCTGAAATTGAATCATCATTAAAAAAATTTTTTGATTTAATTTTTCTATATTTTAATTCATATGAATAAATTTCATTAATTTGTTTTTTACTTAAAATACTTTTAACATTACCATTAGAAAAATTACAACGTGAATCTGAATTAAAAAAATTTATATTTCTTGAATTATAAATATTATTAACATCATCTATATTATTACTTATATGTTCAATAGTTTTATAACAATTTTTATTAGTAGAAGATAAATATTTTTTTATTTCTTCTTTTTTAATTGAATAACTATTTAAATATTTCTTATTATTCATTGTATCAAATAAAGAACTATTAGAAAGCTTTTGATTCATTATAATTGGAATTTTTAAATTTTCAAAAGATAAATCTGAAGAACTTTTATATTTTGGAATATCAATTTTATCAAATTTTAAATATGATTTTTCACTATTTTTAAAAGTTTTTTTTGGACTTTGAAAACAATTTAAATAATACTTTTGATAAATTTCTTCATTTGAAAACTTTTTAAATATTACTTTTTCTTTTTTTAAATTTTTTAAAACATCTAAATTTAATTTCGATGTTGTTATTCCAAAATTATTTTTATCTATTTCTCCCATATAATGAGTTGATATTTTTAATTCATTTAAATTTGTGTTTCTTTTTAAGTGATTTGTTCCTTTTAATTTTATTATTTGATAATTCTTATTTAATTTAAATTTTAGATATTTATTATCTTTTGATTGAGATTTGAATTTAAAAATTGATTGAATTATTGATGGATTCATATTTATTTATACTTTTTAATTAATAATATTTTTTATAAAGATTTAAAAAGTGAATTATTATTATAATAAAAAAAATACTTGTTTTATTTTATTATATTTATTTTATTGATTTGAGAATAATATTTATATATAATTTTAATTTATAATAATATTTATTTTCTTATTTTATACATATTGTATTTTTTATTTTAGAATTATTTAGAAAATAATAAAATAAAAATATCAAAAATTTATATAGAATGGAATCATTGAAACGGAAAAAGATAAATTAATAAATAAAAAAAATAATTTAGAAAAAATGATGAATAAGAAACCAAACATTTTTACACTTCCTAAAAATGGTTTAATATACAAAAAAAATTTATTATCATCAATAAAAGATATTCCAATTAATACTCATATTTTTAATTTAACAAATTCTTTCCTTAAAAATTTTAAAATACCTAATTTAGAAAATAAAAAATCAAATCCTTCTTCAACTTCGCTTTCAACTAATTCGACTCCTTTAAAAATTCCAATAAAAGAAAATAATGATTCAATTAAAGATTCAAAGAATAAAATCAATGATAATCAATATCGACAATTAATAATAAAGGTAAATGAATTATTTTTAAAAATTAAAAAGTTATATTTACAAAATTATCCTTGTTTTAATGAGTGTATTTTATGGATTGAAAATTTTAGAAATTTATATTTTATTTTAATTGAAATTAATAAAGAGAATGAATATTATGATTCTGTTAATTGTTGTTTGTTGATAATGTTTTTTTCAATTATTATTATTTATGATATTATAAATCAAAATAAAGTAAAATTTTTTATGGAAAATGTTAAAAGTATTATAAATATTCATTATTTAATGAGTGAAAGTATTTATGGTAATTCTTTTAATAATCCAAATATTAATCATAAAGAAGAAGAAAAAGTTTTAATGATTTCTTTCCAAGATATGAATAATAAAATATTTAAAATTATTGCTCATTATCAAAGATTAAAATTAAATAATTTTCAACATTTTTTTATTATTTTTAGAAAAATAAGAAATGAAAAAATTGAAAATCTTTATGATGTTTTTAATAAAAAAATTAAAAACCCTAAACATAATGATAATAATAAAAATCAAAATTATGAAACTATTAGTGATTTTAATATAAATATTAATATTAGTAATTCTGATTCAAATAGGAATATAAATGATGAAAACAAAGAAAGTAATAATTATGAAGTTTTAAATAAAAATAAAATGAATAATTTTCAAAATTCATTCAATAAGATTTCTAATGAAAATAAAAATAAGGGAAATATAAATAATTTAAATAATAACAATAAAGTTGAACTAATAAATAAAAATATAACAAACAGTAATAATAAAATAAATACAGAAATAAAAAATAATTATAATACAATAAATACAGAAATAATAAATAATAATAATACATTAAATTCCGAAATAATCAATAATTATAATACATCAAACAATGAAATGCTCAATAAAAATAATACATTAAACAACGAAACCATCAATCAAAAGAATACAGTAAATACCGAAATAATAAATAATTATAATACATTAAATAATGAAATAATAAATAATAACAATACATTAAATAATGAAATATTAAATAATAATAATACATTAAATAATGAAACAATCAATCAAAAGAATACATTTAATAATGAAACAAACATTAAAAATAATACATTAAATAATGAAACAATGAATAATAATAATAATAATGAAATAGACTCAAATATAATAAATAAAAATACCATTAACACTAATAATTCAATTAATACAAATACTATAATATCAGATAATTTAACATATAAACCACCTCAAATTAAAGATTCAAGTAATATAACAACAATAAGTGGAATGGGTACAATTATAAATAATGCAAATAATTATTTTTATTTTAGAAAACCAATAAATATTCAAAGTAGTATTTCTCCAAAATATAAAGAAATACAATCACCAAATCATAGTTTAATGAGTTATCAATATCAAAATAATTCAAATTATAATATAAATACACATTCAATAAGTACAACTTCAAAAATGAATGTAACTACAAATACAGTTAATCAATCATTTATTCATCATCAATTTAGTTATCAAAATTATTATTCTAATATCACGCCTAAATATTCTCAAAAATTTAGTAATAATTATTATATTCAAAATGATCCTCGAGTTATTATTCAAGAAACAATAAAAAAACCAGAAGATGAAAGCATATTTTCAAGATTTAGAAGAATTAAAAATAATCGAATTAATAATTATAATTCAGTTGAAAAAGATAATAAAAATACTAAAAAGAATAAAGAAATAGATAATAATAAAAAAAAACAATCTCACTTTAGTCAAATTAAAAATAAAACAAATCAAAATAACAATAATACAAATTTTAATAATATAATAACAATAACAATAGATAGTAAAACAAATAAAAACTCAAATCAAAATATAGGAACAATAGATTTAGAATCTTTAAATTTAAATACAATACAAAAAGAACAATTAAATTATAATAATAATAATATTCCATTAATACCATTTCCTCCTCAAAAACCATATTCTTTAGTTCTTGATTTAGATGAAACTTTAATACATGTTCCTAAAGGACAAAATAAATTTATTCTTAGACCAGGTTTAAGAGATTTTCTTCATAGTTTAATTCCTTATTATGAATTAATAGTATTTACAACTGGAATAAAAGAATATGCGGATCAAATAATTAATTTCATTGAAAAGAAAGAAAAATATTTTTCATTTAGATTATATAGAGAAAGTGCAACTTTTTTCAATGAACAATATTATAAAGATTTAAATAAATTAGGAAGAGATATTAAAAAAGTTATTATTGTTGATGATAAACAAATTAATATGGAATTACAAGAAGAAAATGGTATTATTATTAAACCTTTTATTACTGAAGAAGAAGGAGGAAAAGATGATTTTATTTTATATGATTTAATTGATATTTTAACTAGAATTGCTAAAGAAAAACCTAATGATATAAGAGAAAGTTTAAAACTTTATAGAAATGAAATTTATAAAAAAATTAGTAATGATTAAGAAAATATATTATTTGATTAATTTTATAATATAGCTTTTCATATAATTTAAATAATTGTATAATATTTTCATTTATAAAATTTTTTAATAAATATATTTTTTAATTTAAACACTTTATTTAAAGGAATAATAAATTCCTGGTATTAAACCTTGATCAACTTTTGTAGAATTATCTTTTATATTTATTTTATTCATTTTAGTTTCAATAAAAGAAATAATAACTCCATTTTCATCAGCTAAATTATCAGATAATTGATTTCCAATATATTGTTCTTTAATATTATTATTAATTATATTTTGTTGAATTTCATAACATTTATATCCTTCAAAAATAATTTCATTTTTTAATTTATATTTAACCATAAACGTTTCCTTCTTCGAATTATCAACAATTCCTTCTTTTTTAGGAACAAATATATTATCATCTTCATATATAATAACCCCTTCATTATCTTTAATAATTAATTCATAATTAATATCAAAAGTATCATTCTTATAAAAAGCAACTCCAGTGACAATGATATTTTTATTAGTTTTTAAGGAAATAGAATTTAAACCAGAATTAGAATTACTTTTAATAAAGCTTTTAAATCTATATTTAAAATATTCAATAGGTTCTCTTATGACACAAAGTAATTCATCTTTTTCAAATAAGCCTAAACTAAATATAGTTTTATTATAATCTTTAATTTTATATCCTCTATGAATTAATAAAACTCTACTTGAATGAATATTGAATAAATTACCAATTTTATTTCTTATTATATAACAAGTATCACTTAAATTAAATTTTAATAGAGTCCATTTAATATTATTGTCATTAACAATACAAATATAAATTTGAATAAAAGGATTTAAAGAAGAAAAGTCAAACTCTTGTTCTTCATCTTCAATTCTTAATTTTACTTTATGTAAATCTTTATTAACATATGTTATTTTTCCAGGTCCCCAAGCTGACATAACAATAGAATTTATTTTGAAATTATCTGATAAATCTAAGATTTCTTTTTTATTATTATTAACTGAATTTTCACTTTGATTAATAATAGAAAAAGAATTTGAGTCTATTTGATTTTCAATAACAAAATTTTGGGTATTTGTTTTTTCTAAAGAAGGATTCATTTGAATTAAATTAGTTGAACCTGATTTTTCTGATAACCAACATAATCTTGGGAAAGGTTTAGTATTATATTCTAATGTTAAATTTTGACTTATTGAATACATATTTAGTCTTTAATTTATTATTTTTACTTTTTATTTAAATTTTTTTTTTTTTTTTTGAAAATTTTATTTTTGTTTTTTTATGGAAAATTATAATGGTAACATTAATAAGTTAGAAAATCAAATTCGAAATGAAAAAAAGAAAATAATTGTAATGAAAAAGTATATTAAAGAATTAGAAGAAGCTTATTTAAATTTAGAAAGTGAATATTCAATATTAAAAACAAGATATAGTTCTATTGTTTCTAAAGAATCAGATTTAAAAAATCTTGAAATTTCAGTAAACCATAAAAACAAAGAAATAATTCAATTAAAAGAAATAATTCAAGATTTAAAAATTAAACATGAACAATATGTTTCTAAAATGGATATTCAATATGAAAGAGATGTTAATCAAGTTAAATACTTTAATGAAGCAAATTTAAATAAAATTGAGTTATCCACAAAAATAGAAAATTTAAATCAATTAATGTATAATAAAATACTCCAATTAGAAAATATAATTAAAACTTTTGAAAAAAAAGAAAACGAAAGAATGATTAAAAAAGAAATAGAATTTGAAAAAAAATTGAATGAAACTAAAAAACGAATGTTAGATTATATAAATTTTGGAACAAATGGAAAAAGAATTAATGGTAGATTCTCTAATTTAAGAGAAAAACTAAATTATTTAAATCATAATGAATTAATGAATGAATTAGAATTTCAATCTTTTCAAATTGAAGACTTATTAAAGCAAAGAGAGCATTTAGATAAAATAATATTAGAATATAAAAACGATGTTAAAATTCATGGTGAAATAGAAAAAAAATTAGCAAAAAAAAATAAAAGATATACTGATATAATTAAAGTTCTTTCTTTTAAAAATGACTTTTTAAATGATAATAATATAAATAATTCAAGAAATTTAAAAAATGAAAGAAGTATAGATCTTAATAAAACTCGTCGTTTAAATAAATTAATTTATAGTAATAGTAGTAAAAGTATTTATCTTACTAAACCTATTTCTTCTCAAAAAGAATCAATGTTTTTACAAAAAGAAGTTGAAAGTTATAAAAATAAATATTATACTTTAAAAGATCGATTAGATAGTATTTATAATCAGTTTTCAAATATAATAAATATATTAGATGAAACTTTAGATAAAATTTATAATGATAATAATTTTTCTAAAATTAAAGAATTTTATATTAATATTGATGATTTTAAAAAATGTGATTTTGGAAATTTAAATCCTGAACAAAAATATTCAATTATTGTTCTTATTATTAGAAATCTTTTACCTATTTTAAATGTTAATCATATAAATAATTTAGATATTAACTATAAAAAAATAAAAACTATTTTTTGTGACGATAAATTTGTTTTAACACCTAAATTAGAAAAAAATTCACAAAAGTTTAGTTTTGACTTATCAAAAGAAAGTTTTTTAAAGAATCAAAGTACTAATACTAATAATAAAAAAAATAATTCACAAATGTTTAAGGAGTTTCCAAGTTTAAAAAAAACTTATTCTTTACTTAAAATTTAATTATATATATAAGTATTATTTTTTAGAGCATATTATACTTTTTATAGTTGTTTTTATTAGGAATAAAAAAATTATAAAAAATTTTATTTTATTTGATTTTTATAAATTTTTTAACAATAAAAAAATGAAACATGGAATAATAATGATAATTTTATTATTTTCTTGTTTAATAATATGTCACAGAGGATTAAAAAACATAAAAACTCAAAATAATGTATTAGTTCCAAATAATAATAATATAAATATTGAATTTGAAAAAGAAGAAGAAGAAGAAGAAAAAAAAGAAGAAAAAGAAAAAGAAAAAGAAGAAGAAAAAGAAGAAGAAAAAGAAGAAGAAAATAATATAGAAATAAATATAACATCCTCAGATTTCACAGTGAAAAAAATAATAGATAGAAAAGAAGATCATAATACTTATACTCAAGGGTTATTTTTTTCAAAAGATTATAAATTACTATATGAAAGTGGTGGATTATATCAACAATCATCAATAAAAAAATTTGAATATCCTTCATTAAAATTATTAAATGAAACAAAATTAAATAATAATTATTTTGGAGAAGGAATAGCACAATGTGGTGATTATATATATCAATTAACATGGAGGGAAGATAAAATAATAAAATATGATTTAAATTTAAATAAAATTGAAGAATTAAATCTTGATAAATCAATGTCAGAAGGTTGGGGATTAAGTTTTTCAGATAAAGAAAATGAATTAATTGCAACTGATGGAAGTGATAAAATATATAGATTAGATTGTAATAATAATTTAAAAGTTATTTCTTCAATTAAAGTAAAAGAAAAAAATGGAAATAGCATTTATAAATTAAATGATTTAACTTATTCAAATGGATTTATTTATGTTAATATTTATACTGATACAAGAATTATTAAAGTTGACTTAAATGGTTTAGTTGTTAAAAAATATAATTTAAATGAGTTAGTTAATTATGAATTAAAAAAAGGGATTTTAACTAAATCAAGATTTAATTATGGTGATGTTCTAAATGGAATAGCTTATAATAATAAAAAAGATATTTTTTTAGTTACTGGGAAAAGATGGGGTTATATGTATGAAATAACTTTTAATAATTAATTAATTAATAAATTTATTATTATAAAAAATGAAAATAAAGAAAATAAAAAAAAAAGAAATAAAAAGCAAATTTAAAAACCTTTTTTTCAAAAAAATATAAAAAATTCAAAAAATAAAAAATTAAATATTAAATTTCACTAATAGCTTGATCAATTTCTTGTTTCATTCTATTATAAGCTCTATTTCTAGTATCTTCAGCATCTTGAATATTATATAAATCTAATTGATCTTCATCGTATTTATCTTTAGCATCTTTTTCTTTTTTCATTTGTGATAATTTTCTATTATAATTAGAAGTTAAAGAATTCATATCTCTTATCTTTTGTTCATGTTCAGCTTCTAACATACTTCTCATTCTATTAATTGCTAAAGTTTGTTCTGCATATCTTCTTTCTTCATCTCTTTCTTGTTGAGCTTTTATTTCATTTTCATATTTTTGTTGTTGAATCCATGCATTTTGTTGTAATGTTTGTAAACGCATTCTATCTTGATATTCTAAATCTTCTCCATCAAATACTTTTAATCCTGAAATATTGTGGTCATTGTAATATTCATATTTACCAAATCTATCTTTCGTTCGTTTCATTTTTTTTTAATTATTTTTCTTTTTTTTAAGTTGTTAATATTAATATTTAAAAAATTTTTTTTTGTTTAATATTTAAAATAACCAAAAATTATTTTTTTTAATCTTTATAAAGTATATATAATACATTTTTTTATTTCTTTATAATTTTTACTTTATTATTATTGTTGAGTATTATTTTTTGAATTTTCTTTTATATTTGTTCTCCTTTCATTAAGAGAATAATATTGAATATATCTAATATTATCAAAATAATCTTTTTTCATTTTAGAATATTTTACCATTTCATGATCTCTTTTATTTTCTCCAACTAAAGCTCCAAGAACAGTTTCAATAACAACATGAAATCTTTTTTCATAATCATTAATGAAAAATTCTTTAAATAATCTATTTAATTCTTTTCTTTTCATTTGTAATATTTCATAATCAATATTAGCACTTTCAGCAGCTAAATCAGAAATTTTTTGAATAAAAGGACTTTCTAATATTTTACTGTAAGGATTTTTTTCATTTAATACTTTATCTATATTTTTTATTGTTACATTATTTTGATTAATACTATTATTAACAATATTAAGTTTATTTAATTTTATTTTTGGTAAAGATTTACTATTTAAATTATGATTAATAGATGTTCTAAATAAAGCTTTTGTATTTTCATATTTATTTTGTTTATTTATTATTTCAAATTGAATGTCTAAAGCTTTTCTTAAGTTTTTTATTTCATTTTTTATTTTTGATATTTCAACACTTCGATGAGCAACTTCAAATAAATAATCTATTGATAATTTATCTAAAAAAGTAGGAAAATAAGATAATATTATTTCTTTTCCTAAATTCCATATTGCTTTCATTATCCATATTAAACCTTCATTTCTTATATCTAAACCTTCATATAATTTTTTATGATAATAATCTGATAAAAATTCAATTTTTAAATCTAATTGATTTTTAATTATTTTATATTCTTCTTTTAATTTATCATAATTTGATTTATAATTTTTTAATTCTTGTATTTTTAAATTTAATTGTTCTTCTATTTTCTTTTTTTTATTATTTCTAGTTGTTTGTTCTTTTAATTGTAAAGTTTTTAAATAAAAAGCATCTTCTTTTTTCTGATTTTTTTTTTTTGTTAAATTACTTTTCATTGTAGGAGTAATTGAGAATTGGCTTTTCCTTTCTTCAATTTTAATATTATTACTTTCTAATTTATCAGAAACTAATTTATTAAAAAATTCATCTGAATTTAAAACAGAAATATCAATTTGTTCATTATAAATTTCTTTTAAAATCGAAACTACTTTATTACTGACTTCTTCTTTTTCTTTTTTTATTGTTTCTACTTTTTTTTTTAATATTGAAATTTCATCTTCCATATTTTTTTCATTTTTCATCATTTCATATCTTATAAAAAATTCTCTACTTTGATTAGATTTTAATTCATCTTGTTGTTGTTCTTTAGATAAATGTTTTTCAGTTTCAAAAGGTTTTCCTATTCTTTTATTATTCACTTCTACATTATTATCTATTTTTTCTTTATCTTGTATTATTCTTATTGAAGAATTAAATATATTTTTTAGTGGATTATTATCTAAAGTTAAATGATTTATTAATTCTATTTCTGAATTTATTGTTGGTAAAATTTTTTGAGTTGAAGATAAATTTCTTAAATGCTTTAATTTTGGTCTTAATGTTGGTTTTGAAATGCTTTTTAGCATTTTTAAATTTTTTGCTAATTTAGGAGATTTTGTTATTGATGGGTATCTAATTTTTCTTTGAACTGATGATGATGATATTGGAGAATTAAATGACATTAAATTTTTTATTTATTTATTTTTCTAACAGAAAAATTTAAAAGAAAAAGAATTTTATATTATTAAAAAAATTGTATTTTAATTTTAAAAATTATTAAGTTTAATTAAATATAAAATATAATACTATATTTCATTATTTTGTTTTTTCAAGTTCAGGATCATAACCTAAAATTAAATTAGTTTCATGTCTAATATTGTTTTTATTAATAATTCCACATCCAAAAGTATATTTAACTTCTTTTAAAGAAGAATTATCTTCTTTATCCTTAATAAAATAACCTTTACCATAATCAGTATCAATAGGTTCTCCTTTGAAAAAATTAGGTTTAATAATTTTACTTTCCTTAATTTTTTTTTTTAAATATTTATTATCTTCTTCATCATTTAATTGATCTAATAAACTTTTTAAAATATTAAAATACATACTATTATCAGTATTATTTTGGTTAATATAAAATAATATATATGCAGCTCTATTAACAATACTTTCAGGTTTTTTTTTAGAATAATTTGAATCATTAAAATAATACCATTCATCATTTATTTTACAAGAACAAGTATAATGACCTGAATTTAAATTTCCAAAATGATAAATAACTGCATATAAATTAAATTTTTCTCCTTTTAATTCTAAATTTTCTAATGGATACTTTATAAAAGTAGTTATTTTATTATGATAATGTGAAGCAAATTTAAATCTTTTTAAACTTATTATTAAAACAGGAGGAAATTTATCAAAATTATTTTGTTTTGAAAATAATTGTCTTGATTGACAATAAGCACAAGTTAATGGATCTTCTAATTTTTCACTAACTAAGAATAATTTAAAGCAATCTTCTAAATTACTTTCAATTTGTAAATTTTTTTCAACTTGATCATTTTCATCTAAAACATCTTCAAGTTTAATTTCATATATATTAGATAAATTATTTTTTAATAATTCATTATATAAATTTTTACAAAATTCAACATGAATAATATAATTCAAATCAAATTTTAAAGGTTCTTCATTATTAGGATTTAATAAACAACCAGGACAAAATTTATACCAAGGACAAAGAGCACATTTTGTAAATCTTGAATTTTCAATTTGTTTAGTAACTCTAATAATAAAAGGATAACAATATTTATTATTTTTCTTTTTTGTTCTCCACCAAATTTCATCATCAGATTTATTTGGTGAAGCAAAAAATTTTCTGTTTTTTTCTAATATATAATCATATAACATTCTTGCTGTGAAATTATTTTCTGTTGTATTAAAAAGGATTATATCTATATTAAATTGAATAGGAATTGAATAAAATTTATAAAATAAATAATTGTCGTTTGTTACTAAAGGATAATAATATGTTATTTTTATTGGATATTCAAAGTTTTTAATTGTTTCTGATATTGATTTTATTGTTTTGAAATTTCGATTTGGATAAAATATTAAGGTATTATCTAATGTAAAAATTTCATCTTTTGTTTTTAAATTGAAATTGTCTTTTGTATATAATTGAGGAAAATTTCTAGGTTCATTATATAAAATATAATTAGATAAAATAATATTATCAGATTTAGTATTATTTGAAATAGATGAAGTATCATTAGTACTTTCATTATTTTTATTATTTTCATTACTATTATTATTATTATTATTATTTTTATTTTCTTCATTTTTTTTATTGTCTTCTTTCTGGTAATTAAAAGGTTTTTTAATTTGATTGATTCCTTTAGAATTTAAAACTTCAAAAATAAAAACAGTAGATTGTTCTTGATAACATTGATCAATTGTCATATCTTTACTTACTGGAAGAATTTGTCCATCATGTGATCTTGTTCCAAAAATAAAACTTGTATAAGTTTCTAAATTATATTTTTCTAAAGTATTTTCATTTTCTAAATCTAATTTATTTAATAGAGTTTCTTTATCTGGTTCTAATTCTAAATATTTTATATTTTTTATTCTTTGTATTATTGTTTTTATTTTATGTGTTTTATTTAATGTTAAACTTAATCTTATTGGAACTGAAAAATATGTATTTTGTAAATTTTCACGAATTTTCTTTTGTTTTTCTAGTTCTTCTTCTTCTTCCTTTTCTTTTTTTTGTAATTCGATTTTTTCTAAATCTTCAGGAGATAAAAATGTATCTTCTTTTATTTCTTCTTGTTTTTCCTCTTCTGATTTTTTACTTGTTGATATTTCTTCTTCTTTTTTTTTATCTTCTTCTTTTTTATCTTCTTCTTTTTTTTCTTCTTCTTTTTTTTCTTCTTCTTTTTTATCTTCTTCTTTTTTTTCTTCTTCTTTTTTTTCTTCTTCTTTTTTTTCTTCTTCTTTTTTTTCTTCTTCTTCTTTTTTTTCTTCTCCTTTTTTATCCTTTTTCTTATCTTTCTTTTCCTTTTTTTCTTTAGCAGCTTCATCTTTCTTTACTTGTTCTTCAGTCCTATACATTAAATTGAATCTAATAGGTAATTGAAAATCTAATTGAACAGTTCCACATTGATGAGTTCTTCCAAGAGCATCAAATAATAAAATATCGATTTTAGGACCATAAAAAGCTCCATCACCAGGATTAAGTTTCCAAGGTTTCCCAAATTTATTAAGAGCATCAGTTAAAGCAGCTTCAGCCATATCCCATAAATCACTACTTCCAAGCATTTTCTCAGGTCTAGTACTTAAAAATAATTCATATTTAAATCCAAAAACTTTATAGCAATAATCCATAAAATCTAAAAATCCCATAACTTCATCCATAATTTGATCATATCTACAGAAAATATGAGCATCATCTTGTTGAAATCTTCTAACTCTTGTTAAACCTGATAAAGCACCTGAAATTTCATTTCTATGTAAAACACCAAAATCAGCCATTCTAATTGGTAATTCTTTATAAGATCTAGACACATTATCAAACATTAAACAATGACCAGGACAATTCATTGGTTTTAAACCAAAACCTTGATTTTCAACTTTCATAAGGAATAAATTTTCTTTATAATTTTTATAATGACCTGAAGTTTTCCATAATTTCAAATTGAAAATATTAGGAGAAATAACTTCAGTATATCCTCTGAAAA
>JAEEGI010011235.1_pt1 | contig 19350 bp, 12 predicted proteins | sample 8958751 | NCBI WGS metagenome assembly JAEEGI01 (sample SAMN16246545, study PRJNA631951) | gut metagenome | biome: gut microbiome; feature: rumen; material: KS-attached | host: Bos | place: Iran: Karaj | collected 2018-10 | reverse complement strand
CGCGCCGCGCGCCCTGCGGGCTTTCTCCCTCGGGGCTTCGCCCCTTCGTCCGAAATCCCTCAGGGCAAAATATGCCGTTACTTACATTTACAGAGTCTTTATTTACACAAAACTATTGACACAACCCGTTATTCAATGAATCTCATGTAAACAAAGGAGGTTTTATCCGATTGGCCAAACAAATAGACTTGCCTTTTTATTTTGGAAAGTATTTTGATTGAAATCGATGGTCCGGCAAAAATCTTCTTGGCATTTAAGAGAAAAACAAGGTTGACAAGCGCCAAAAATGGAATTATAATAATGTTGGTAAATAATCACCGTAGCAGAGGTACGCAAAAACAAAAACGTTCTTTGAAAGGAGAATCGGCTATGCGTAAATCAACTCGGACCCTGGTTATTGCTCTGATGGCTATATCTATGGCTATCCACCTTTCGGTCCCGGCAGTTTTCCTTTATGCCGTGACATCCAGGAGAACAACGGAACCGGACACATTTGAGGATCCCTCGTCTATCTGCGAAGACAGCGAGGAATCCGATTACGAAATTCCCGGCCTGAAGACCGTGACCGCTGATTTTTCGGAAAAGCCGTCAGTAGAATTGCTGGCTTATACGAACAACGGTTACAAGACCTACCTCAATTCCGACACTACATTCAAGTGGGCGATTGCCAACAGCACAGCGGGCGGCAACGCGACCACTTCGATGCAGGGAATGAACACCGGAACCACCTACATCTACACCGCGAAAATCAACAATCAGGATATCGACTATACCACGATCTGGCGCACGAACGCCAACACCGGCGATACGATCGCCATGAACTACTACGCGAGTACGGGCGCAACATCGGCCAGCGCGTGCCGCACCGCAGGACACGCCAACGATATGAACGTGGTGACGACAAATTCTGTCAACTACCTCTTCATCGCCACATGTCAGACGGGCAAGGCACTGTCAAGGCATAAGATCGACGGCAACAAGCTGTATTTCACCGGTTACTTCGACCTGAAGAAATCCAACGGAAGTTCGATCAGCTGCGGCGGCTTCCAGTGCGTGAAGCATACCGGCGGATATCTCTACATGCTCATCAAGTCGGGTATGACGTTTTATACCTGCAAGATTGCCGATACCGCGACGGGAGGCAGCGCATCCAACCCGACCCCGGTCACCTGCTACAGGCTGTTCACAATAGATACGATGAATGCGGTCTTTGCGACGTCGAACTCATCGTATGCGACAATGGATGACCTTGAGACCTGGGTCAATCAGGACTTCTCATACAGCTCAGACGAAGGATCGATCTACGTTCCGCTCTATAACCGTTCGAACGACAACGTAATACTCGTCTATACTGTTGCCGATCTTGTGACGCTTGCCAATCTTCAGGCGACCACCGACAGAAGCAACGTCATCTTCCCTTGCACGCTCACGTTCAGAGTCAAAAACACCAGCTATTCACAGTTCGAGATAGAATCGGTCGGATTCAGGACAGGGCAGGGAACGACCGGCGACCGGAAAATGTACTTCAACACGAACTGCAGTTCGGCTTCGAGAGAAGGCATCTTCCAGATGAACTACAACCGCAACAGTTACAACTTGGTTTCAATCGTCAACGAGAACTCGATCATCTACACGGTCAAGTACGAAGGCAACGGCGGAAATGTTCCGGACGGCACCGAGTCGTATTTCAAGATGAATTCGACAAGGCACGTCTACGGTATCGCGGTCAAGCTTCGCCCGAACAGCTTCGCGCGGTCGGGATACACTTTCGCCGGATGGCACTTAAGGCGCGACTCGGATCAGAAGTGGCTCTACTTCGATACCTCCGGAACAGCCAGATGGTATCTGCCCGGCGAACAGCCTGCCGGATACTATCTCGCGACTTACGCCGACGGACGAAAAGTAGCGAAGCTCACAACGGTCAACGGCGACACAGTGCACTGCATTGCGCAGTGGAGGCCTAACGCGTCTTCCGGGACCAGCCGGTTCATAATAAAATACGAACCTAACGGCGGCACCGGAACTGCTATGGCCGACACGATCGTCACCTACGGAACGAACACGGCGATCAATACAAATACCTACACCCGCCAGGGATATTATTTCTCGGGATGGATCGCTCACCGCGAATCCGACAACTCATGGGCGTACAAGAATTCCTCCTTCTCGGACAAATGGATTGTTGTCGGAGAAAGCACATCGGGGTATTTCCTGAAGGCATATACCAACGGATGTAATGTGTCCAAGACATCGTCGACAGACAGGGATATCATTACTTTCTACGCAGTCTGGTCGAAGGTTGACAATCCGGTCTATCCCACCTCGATCACAGCCGGAAGTTCGTTCTCCTTCGGAGGAACAGTCAAGGCCAACGGGGATATCTATCAGGTGATTGTTTCGATCAAGAATGCCTCCGGCACCGTTGTTCAGACCAAAACGGTGACCGTAAAGGGAAGGGAATACAATCTGGCCGGTGTAAACGGCAGCGTTTTTTCAACATCAGGACTGGCCGCCGGTTCGTATACCTACATCGTTACGGTCAAGACCATGAACACATCCAGTGTGCTGACGTCTGTTAACGTGCTGTCAAAGCCTTTCACGGTAAATTAATCATTATGATTCGGTGATCTGCCGGATTGACATCATAATTAAGGGACTGTTTCATGAGTTCAAACTCTTGAGACAGTCCCGTTTTGTATGCGGTTAGATTAATAATACAAAGTTCCGACTTTTCCAGTCCCGATCTGACAGAAGCACGGATGTGAACAATTTGAAGATGGAAAAGGCAAAAAAAATACGTGCAATTGCCAGGAAAAAATGATATAATAATGGATGTTAACAAATAGGAGAAGCCACAATAAAAATGGAATCGAATCTGGAAAACCATTATCCGAATATTGATCAGAACTTCGAAGATGAGCAGTTCGCTGAGGATTCAAAAGAAAAAGAGTCTGTAAACCTAAAGTATTATGAAAACAAACTTGAGATAGTTACGCGCGTGGCGTTTCTATGCGGTGTGGCAGATTATCACTTTACCGGCGAAAAAAGAGTTTTCATGCAGAACGTGTATGAGGCCCTAAATAATGACAGCAAAGCGCTACTAATTCGCAATTTGTGTCTGCTGAGAAACTCTATAGAGCATAATTTTAAAAAAATAGCAACCGCAATGACACGCGAGGGACGTGCTTTTTTCGGTTTAAAAGAGTATTATCCTCAGGCCGCGCTTTCTTTTATCGAGGATCAGGGGATCAGACTTCCGACATCCAGCAGAATGCTTTCCGACATTCTCGGAGAGATCAACAAAACAATATCAGACAGGATAAACAACTGCAAGGATATTTTCCCGACATGGGTAAACTGGGAATACCTTCGGGAATTGTTTGTTATGCCTGACGGGACAAAATACTCTGGAATGCTCAAAGCAGGATCACTGTTTTACGAGAATATCAAATACTATCCGTTCAGGACATATATCAACTGGAAGCCGCATGACGTCGGGAACCTCTTCAAAAACGATTACTCCTTCATTAAGGAACTATACGAACAGCACAACGACAAGATGTTCGATACGAGTAATCTGTCTGACGTCAGCGAAGATATTAAAGTCAGGATATATGATTTTCTTGACGAGAGCATCAAGAACATTCTGATCGTCGACTGCGAAAACGCGGATCCCTACGGTCTCTGCGCGATGTTTCAGTCGCTCGATGACGATCAAATTGATAAAATCGACAAGATTATTCTTTACGACGATCCCAATTCGTCATCGGCATGGAGATTTTTTGAGCAACACATAGATGTCGAACGGGAGAAGATTGAGCACATTCTTATAAAGAGAATCCTCGATTACAAATCGCTGCTTGATGTTAAACTGACAGCCCGGGTAACAAAGGAGTTTTACAAAGAGCAGGTTGATTCATTTGTGCTTGTATCGAGCGATTCGGATTTCTGGGGACTGGTCGAGGAGATTCCAGAGGCCAAATTTCTGGTCATGATTGAACATCACAAATCAAGCGCCGAGCTGCGCAAGGTTTTAGACGATCGGGGAATATTCTACTGCTTTGTTGATGATTTCTATACCGGGATGGATGATTCGCTGAAGAAACAGGCGATCTTCTCGGAACTGAACTCATTTCTTGAGACAAAAAGCTTCAACGCCAAAAACCTGCTTGAAACCGTGCTGGTCAAGACCAGGATAGATATGGACGCGGCGGAAAAGAATCGGTTTTATGAGAAACACCTCAAAAACATGCTGCTGACAGTATCCAAGGAAGGGGTTGTTAATTTAGAGTTGAAAAGATGATATGTTATACTCATAAAAAAGAGACGAGTTATTAAGATCACTTTTATCTTCTTTGAGAAATACAGAGGGGATTGAGAAATACAGAGGGGACTCATTATTATGGAACCAACAATGGAAGAAAAACTGAAAGCCTGTATCGCTTTATGCGAGGATGGCGACCCGGAAATGTGCGCTTTTCTCGGGAAAGAGTTCTATTACGGATGGAACATTCCGCAGGATCTTGACCGTGCCATCCGCTATCTGACGGTAGCTTCGGAACACGGAGACGCAATTTCGCAGTTTACTTTGGGTTTTATGTACTGGTCCGGCAGAGGAACCGAACCCGATATTGATAAAGCGTTTGATTTGTTCCTCAAGGCTGCGGAACAGGACGTTCCTGAGGCAATGTACAACGTTGCAAAGATTCTTCTTACGAAGGATTTCGAAAAGAACAAAAACGAGGCTATGGGATGGCTGAGACGCTCGGCAAACGCCGGGTATGACGCGGCTTATGACATGCTGTCCGATCTTGAGGAAGATTAAAATACATAATCAAATCCGGAAAAGCAATGCTTTAGGCGGCGTTTCTGATTATTTGCAGTTTTTGTAAAGGAGAGAGCTGTTCGCATGACCGACGACGGAAACAGAACATATATAGCGATCGATCTCAAGTCGTTCTACGCTTCCGTCGAATGCGTTGCGCGGGGACTCGATCCGCTTACAACCAATCTCGTCGTGGCCGACGAGAGCCGAACCGAGAAAACGATATGCCTTGCCGTATCCCCTTCGCTCAAATCCTTCGGAATACCCGGACGCGCACGGCTTTTCGAGGCCTTGCAGAAGGTCGCCGAAGTCAACAGACAGCGGAAGATCGCCCTTCGCGGCAGACCTTTTGCCGGGAAATCGGTCTTTTTCAACGAGCTGAAGGCAAACCCGGCGCTAGAGGTCGATTTCATAAAAGCACAGCCGAGAATGGCGGAATACATGAAGGTGAGCGGTCAGATATATTCGATTTATCTGCGCCACGTTTCGCCGGACGACATATTCGCCTACTCGGTCGACGAGGTCTTTATCGACGTGACGCAGTATCTGAATCTTTACAAACTCACAGCCCGCGAATTCACGATGCGCCTGATAAAGAACGTTCTCGCCGAGACGGGGATAACTGCGACCGCAGGGATCGGAACCAACATGTTCCTCGCGAAGGTCGCGATGGACGTCACGGCAAAACATATACCTGCCGACGAAAATGGGGTGAGGATCGCCGAACTCGATGTCATGTCATACCGCCGACAGCTTTGGGCTCACGAACCAATGACAGACATATGGCGGATCGGTGCCGGAACGGTAAAGAGGCTTGAAAAGCTCGGGCTTTATACCCTTGGCGATGTTGCCCGGTGTTCGATCGACAACGAGGAACTGCTATACTCGGAATTCGGCGTGAACGCGGAACTTCTCATAAACCACGCCTGGGGATGGGAACCGACGACGATCGCCTATGTAAAAGCCTACAAACCCGAAAACTCCAGCCTCAGTTCCGGGCAGGTATTGTCGGTCCCCTATAATTTTGACAAGGGACGTCTGATCGTCCGCGAGATGACCGACCTTCTTGTGCTCGATCTCGTTGAGAAAAGACTTGTTACCGATCAGATGGTTCTGACAGTCGGATACGATATCGAGAATCTTTCGGGCGGGCGGAATTATTCGGGCGCGGTCGAGACCGACAGATACGGAAGAAAAACTCCTAAGATGGCTCACGGATCAATCAATCTCGGTGAATTCACATCGTCGACAAGACTTATTGCTGCAAAGGTGCTTGAACTGTACGACAGGATCGTAGACCGGAAACTAACTGTAAGAAGGATGTATGTTGTCGCCAATCACGTTACCGACGAGTCTCTCGCGCCGAAAAGCGGCGGGCAGGAAGCGATCAGTATCTTTGACGATCCGGAGCAGGTAGAGCGGAAGAGCAAAACGGATAAGGCTGCGCGCGAGAAGGAGCGCAAGTTGCAGGAGACCGAGATAATTCTGAAGCGCCGATTCGGGAAGAACGCGATAATCAAAGGAATGAATCTTGAGGAAGGCGCAACAACGATTGACCGTAACAAACAGGTCGGCGGTCACAGATCGGGAGAATGAGCAGATGACAATGAATAACAAAAACGGCTACGACGACATAATCGGTCTTCCTCACCATGTCTCGAAGCGGCATCCGCCTCTCGACCGGGACAGTTACGCCGCGCAGTTCTCGCCTTTTGCCGCGCTTACGGGTTACGACGGGATTGTCGCGGAAAGCGCGAGAGCGACAAACAGCAGGATCGAACTTGACGATGAGGCAAAAGAGCGGATATCCGGGAAGCTGTCGTTCGTCCTTTCTCATCCGGATGACGTAAATACGGTCTCGATAACATATTTCGTTCCGGACAGAAAAAAAGAAGGCGGCGAATATGTCACCGCCGTCGGCACGATTGCGGGATTCGAGGAACTCACGCGGAACATCCGGATGTCCGACGGTACAGAAATAGAACTTGATGAAGTCACTGATTTCAGAATCCTCAGACGAAAGGGAGAGAATAATGAGCAGGATTTTACTGATTAACGGCAGTCCTCATTCCAACGGGTGCACAGCGACAGCCCTTGCGGAAATGATAAAAGTATTCGATGCCGAAGGGATCGAAACACAACTGTTCAATATTGGCAACAGAAACATCAGGGGATGCGTTGCCTGCGGCAACTGTCGAAAAGCAGGCAAATGCATATTTGACGATGCCGTTAACGAGGCCGCGGAACTGTTCAGGGAATCCGACGGCTTGGTCATCGGCAGTCCTGTCTATTACGGATCACCCAACGGAACGCTTCTTTCATTTCTCGACAGGCTGTTTTACAGCACGCCGTTTTCAAAGCATTTCAAGGTAGGCGCCGCGATCGTTTCATGCCGCCGTGGAGGAAACACGGCAAGTTTCGACGTGCTAAACAAGTATTTCACGATCAGCAGCATGCCGGTGGCTTCCTCAACCTACTGGAATCAGGTCCACGGGTTTACCGCAGAGGATGTCAAAAAAGATCTTGAAGGCTTACAGACAATGCGCAATCTTGCCAAAAACATGGCCTTCATGATCAAAGCAATCGGAGAGGCAAAAGAAAAATACGGTCTTCCGAAACTTGAGAGAGGTTCTTTTACAAGTTTCCCGGACGGAAAATAAGAGCACAGAGAAACGAGAGTTATAAAAGTGAAACAAACGTAAAAGAATTAGCTTCAGATACTGTGAACCGCAGGGAAGCGCTGAATAATCCTGCGCCATAAAATAAAAGAGCGAAAAAAGGATCGGCTAACCGAGATACCGAGATGATGAACACAGGAATTAAAAACAAATTAAGAGCGGCGGCAGTGGTGCTGTGCATGCTTGTCATCCTGCCTCTGTGCGTATCGGTTCTGCCCGGCTGCACGGGAGACGGCGGAGACGCCGGGACGTCCTCGACGCCTGCCACCGAAACGGGAGCGGGAGAAGAAGTGAATAATCATACCGAAATATCTGCCGATAAAAGCCTTCTCGAGCAGTTCCAGGTGGTGTTCCCCGAGAAGGGAGGCGGCGTTGCGGCCGCCGGCGCGAGGAAGATCATAGCCGCGGTAAACGAAAAATACGGAGTCAGGATGGTCCTCTCCGACGATTTCTTCGCCGAGAGGGCGAAATCGCTGACAGTAAAGCCGAACGAGATCCTCGTCGGCGACACCAACCGCGAAGAGACAGCGGAGTTCCTCGGCTCGCTCGAATGGGGCGACCGCGGATTCACCGTCATCGGGACGAAGATAGTTGTCGCGGGGACTGACGACGAGGGCACCGAAAAGGCGGTCGACGAGTTCATCGAGGCGCTTAAGTCGGCGCCCGAGGGGCTGCTCTATTCGGGCAGCCAGGACATGACCGTCAGTTCTGGCGCTACGTTCCCGCACCCTGACCTTGCGGTGAGCGGCAGGCCGCTGTCGGGTTTCAGGATCGTATACAAGAGCGGCGGTGATGAGAGGAACGTCATGGCCGCCAGGCGTCTGCGGGCCGTCATCGGAGAGGAGACAGGGATGTGTCTGCCGCTGTGCAGGGCCGATCAGGCGGCGGGGAAGCCCGCCGAGCCCTCGTTCCTCATCGACTGCGCCGCTGACATGTCGTATCCCGCGCCGAGTGCCGAATACGACTACGCCGGCAGCGGATTCAGCGTCTTCGAGCGGGACGGAGCTCCGCAGGTCCTCATCAGCGGAGTTAACATCTATTCGGACATCATGGCGTTCGAAGGGACGGTGAAGGCCCTGGAGAACGCGGCGGTGCCGTCGGGATTCGTTCCCGTCGTGACCGACGAGACCTTCCGGAGCGTGAAAAAGCCGGATGAGGCGGTCCCGGTGAAGTCGCTGACCGTCATGGGCGCCGACATCTCAGAGTACAGCATCGTGTACAGCGCGGCCGAGAAGAACACGGCCGAGGCCGCCTCCGAGCTGGCGGAGTACATAAGGAAGGCGACGGGTAAGACGCTGCCTGTCATCACCGACGACAAAAGCGCCGCCCGCGAGATAGTCATAGGGAAGACATCGCGCGACACGGCCGGTGTGACCTCACGCCGCGACGCGCTGAAGAACGACGGCATCATGTTCTACGCCGAGGGCGGTCGCCTGTACATCGGCAGCAATTCGCCGCTCGGACAGTTCTACGCCGTCTACCGCTTCCTCGAGGAGAAGATAGGCTGCCGCTTCTACTCCGACAACTCGGAGCGCATCCTGCCCTCCGACGGGATCGTGATACCCGCCGATACCGACTATTCCTATTCGCCGCAGCTCTTCTACCGTTATACCGACTGGGGACTGTCGGTCGACATGCGCCGCAAACTCGGGCTCAACGGCGAGGACGGCATAGAAAACATGATCTACGGCTTTGCCCACACCCTTGCCGGCCTCGCGAACGTCTCTTCCTCGACGCAGCCGTGTCTCTCCGACGAGAACGTCTACGCGACAGTGCTGAAGAACGTGCGGCAGCGTATAGCCGACAATCCGGGCGTCCGCATCATCTCGGTGACGCAGAACGACAACCGGAACTACTGCACCTGCGAGAAGTGCAGCGCCCTCGCATCAAAGGAAGGGCAGTCGGGAGTGATGCTGACATTTGTCAACCGCATCGCGGAGGATATCGAAAAAGACTATCCCGACGTGAAGATACTGACATTCGCGTATCAGTACACCCGGAAGCCTCCGGCGACAATAAAGGCGCGCGACAACGTCGTCGTGTGGCTCTGCTCGATCGAGTGCTGCTTCACTCATCAGATCTATGACGCCTCGTGCCCGAACAACGTGTCGTTCTGCTCCGACCTCGACGCCTGGGCGGACCACGCGAAGAACCTGTATATCTGGGACTACACCACGAATTACAGATACTACAACCAGCTCTTCCCGAATCTCTTCACGTTGCGAGGGAACATACCGTACTTCATTAAGAACAACGCGATAGGGATATACGAGGAGGGCGACTACCAGCAGGTCGAGAACGGCGAGTTCTCCCGCCTGCGCGCCTACCTGCTCGCGCACCTGCTCTGGGATCCGGATATGACCGAGGAGGAGTACTCCGACCTCATGGACGATTTCCTCGAGGGATACTACGGAGCCGGCTGGAAGTACATAAGATACTATATCGACTACACCGGACTCACCGCTTCGACGGTCCATAGCCGGATCTACGACCCGCTGCCCGCAACGCTCTACGACCTCGAATACTGTTACGAATGCTTCACCAGAGCGGCGGAGGCGGCGGAGGACGCGGCGAGGAGAGACCACTGCAGATATTCGTCGATCCAGATAATAACGCGCTGCCGCGGTCTTATGCCTGACGACGAGTTTGCCGCTCTCTACAAAGAATCGGGAACCGTCTGGAAGCAGGAGGGTAACTATCCCGGTCCGTGATCCTGATCCGTCCTTAGGGACTGATTTAATCCTCAAAGCGACAGAAGAACGATGCTGACGATCGCGGCGGCAACTCCGCACCACCTTACGGCGTTCATTTTTTCCTTGAATAGCAGAAGGGAAAGCAGCGAAACGGCGACGAGAACCCCGCCGTTGTTGAAGGTAAACACGACGGCGGAAGGGAGCAGTGTCAGCACGTAAAGCTGTAGATTCTGCGCCGCGCAGGATGCGGCTGCCGAAAGGAAAAGAGACAGGCCGCCGGCCCGGTTCGGAACGAGGGCTTTTTTCGTTTCCTTTTTTGCTTTAAGGAGGAGAATGACGAAAGAGACCGCCGCCGAAACAGCGAAAGCGACCGTCACGAATTCTGTGATCTCGTCGGAACGGGGAGAAACGAACCTGTTCTGCAGATAGAAGGCAAAACCGAAGGCGCCGTTTGAAAGGAAAAGCGCAATACAGCAGCGCAGAAAGACGGGCTTCAGTTTTTCACCGCCGGTTTTCGTGTAGGTCAGAAGCACTATTGCGGCAAGCATGAGAAGGACGCCGCAGAGAGAAATCCACCTGACTTCATCGCCGAAAAATACTATCCCGGCTCCCGTAGGCAGGATGATCCCGCCGAAAAGGGCGGAGACCATGTAGACGGGATAGGGACCCGTCTGCGCCGCACGGACGATGGCGAGATTGTAAACGGTGGTCGCCGCGGCCGAGATCAGGGCGAAAAGGACCGTCTGATGAGAAGGACGGAAAACGAACCCTCCGACGGCAAGCGCCCCGATCGCGGTTATCAGCGAATAGTAAAAGTTGAAAACGACGGGTGAATACTCCGGCTTGCAGTCGGTTTTGCCGGAATAGATTTTTGCGAAAAGAGACTGCGCCGTCGAAGACAAAAGCAGCAGAAAAGCGAAAAGCCAGGCCATATTCATTCTTCCTCCGGGGACAATTATTATACACTCTGGCGGAGGGTTTGTCAATGTTTCACTTGAATTCCCAAGAAGCAAGCAAAACCATATAAATGGACTGAAGGATTCCGGATCGGCCAATGGACTTTTACCCTGCAGCCTTTATAAGACTTTTTTTTGTTGAAAAAAAAACGGAAATATGGTATTATAATATCATATGGAACCATTAAACAATCCGGGAGAATAAAAAAATGAAGCTCAGCTTTGATTTTGACAAGACGGTCGGCAGGATAAAGCCGATGCACGGGATCGGACAGCCGCCCTTCGATGTCGGTAACGAAGGCATCGACGGTTCCTGGCTCCACTGGCTCACCGAGGCCAACATCCCCTATTCGAGGCTGCACGACACCTACGGCTTCTTCGGCGGGAACTTCTTCGTCGATATCCCGATCCTCTTCCGGAATTTCGACGCCGACGAGACCGATCCCGCCTCATACGATTTTGCCTTCACCGACGATCTCTTCGCAAAGCTCGAGGCCGCCGGCGTCGAGCCCTATTTCCGGCTCGGGGTGTCGATCGAGAACGCCCACATGATAAAGGCCTACAATATCTTTCCGCCGAAGGATCCCGAAAAGTGGGCGAGGATCTGCGAGCATGTCGTCCGCCACTACAACGAGGGATGGGCCGACGGCTTTCACTACGGAATAAAGTACTGGGAGATCTGGAACGAGCCCGAGAACGAGGAGTCGATCGAGCTTAACAACATGTGGAAGGGCACCGCGGAGCAGTATTACGACCTTTATGCCGCCGCGTCGAAGCATCTGAAGAAATGCTTCGGCGACAGCATAAAGGTGGGCGGTTATTCAAGCACCGGGCTTTATCTAGGGTATATGGAGGACTCGGAGAAATACAAAAAGCCTCACGAGATAACTCACTGGGAAGAGCGTGCGATCTATCACACGAAATTTCTGAAGGGCTTCCTCGACAGGGTCAAAAAGGATGATCTGCCCTTTGATTTCTTCTCGCATCACAGCTATATGGACGTCAGACTGACGACCAAGGTCCAGAAATACGCCGAGCGGCTCCTCGCGGAAGCCGGGTTCCCGGACGTCGAGATCCATCTCAACGAATGGAACACCGACCGCACAAAGGAGACCCGCGGGACGACAAGGGCGTCCGCAGACGTCGCCGCGCTGATGATAGCGATGCAGTCGACGAAGATGTCGGTGATGTGCTACTACGACGGGAGGCTCGGGCTCAGCGTCTACGGAGGCCTGTTCGACGCGGTGAAGGAGGAGCCATACTGCACCTATTATTCCTTTAAGGCTTTCGGAAGGCTTTACGCGCTCGGGAACCAGGCAGAGATCACCGGCGACGCCGGCGACGGCTTCTACGCTCTCGCTGCGACCGACGGAAAGACCCGCGGCGTCCTGATGACGAACATCGGCGATGAGAAGACGGTCGAGACCGACCTCGGCCCCGGCTGGGATGCCTATGCCATCGACGAGAAACACTTTATGACAAAAAAGCGCGTCGGCACGCTCAACATCAGGATGAAGCAGTACGACACGCTCTATTTCGAAAAGAAGATCTGAACACCTTTTGCAGCAAAAAAAGCGCCTTTCACGGCGCTTTTTTGCTGTTTCCGGATCACTTGATGAAGGTATGGCTGTCGATCTGGCCCTTGCCGCGGACGTCCTCCTTCGAGCCGTCAAAGCGCGGGTCGACGTAGCGGTCAAACCATTCGGTAAGTCTCTTTTTCAATGCCCCGATCTCGTTCGATCTGGTAGGATCGTCTATCAGATTTATCCGTTCTCCCGGGTCGGAGGTGAGAACGTAGAATTCGTTCGGTCCGTCTTCGCCGCGCCAGACGAGCTTCTTTCTGCCCGAGGGGTCTCTGGTCGAGATCATCCTCGTGCCTCCGTATTCGTCAAAGACGACGGCGTCGCTCTGGTCGGGCGATCCGCCGCCCCGGAGCTCTTCGGCGAAGCTCTCACCCGGCATGTCGGGGCTCTTTTCAAAATCTATCCCGACGAAGTCGAGCAGCGTTTCAAAGAGATCATAGTGACTGCGGATGTTGGGCAGCACCCGTCCGGCGGGGACGGTTCCCGGGCAGGAGAAGATCGCGGGGACGCAGGTCGAGGTCTCGTACATATTGACGGGATAGGTCCCGTTCCCCTTGCCGAAGATGCCGTGATGCCCCATGTTGCTTCCGTTGTCGCTCGTGAAGACGACGAGGGTGTCCTTCTCGAGCCCGTCGGCCTCGAGTCTGTCGAGAAGCCTGCCCACCTGTGCGTCCATCGCGGTGACGGCGGCGAAATATCCGGTCAGCGATTCCTTCCGGTATTCCGACCATGTCTCGCGGATCGGAGCGTATTTCGCTCTTATGAAGCGCACTCCCGGGTGGGGGACCGAGCTCCATTCGGCCCATGTTTTGTCGGCCCCGGGACTCCATTTGTGCGGTGGCTCCTCGGGGATCGAGTCGAAGGGAAGCCCGCGGTAGAGCGACATGTACTCCTCGGGATGGCTGCCTTCCGACCAGGGAGAGTGGGGGGCGGTGTAGTTAACACAGAGGCAGAAGGGCTTCGATCTGTCGCGCGTCTCAAGGAATTCAAGTGCGTTGTCGGTTATGTAATCGGTAATATATCTTCCGGGCAGGGGCCGCATTTTTCCGTCCTCGAGCACGACCTGGAAGTAGTAGTCGCCCCCGCCGATGGCGAGAGTCTTCCAGAAGTCCTCCATGCCGGCCTGAGGCTGCTCGGCAGCGCCGATATGCCACTTCCCGGAGATCCCGCATGTGTAACCGTTTTCTTTCAGAACCTCTGTAAACGTCCTGTGGCCGTCGAGGTATCGTATAGCGCGGTCGCCCTTGAGGGCGTGTTTAGGCCAGCGGTAGTCAAAAGGAGGATCGTCATCGGCAAAGGCCGCCAGCAGATCGTCCGAGCAGCAGTTCTCGTCGATGAGACCCTTGTCGAGCCAGTCGTGTATCCCGTGTTCAGACGGGATCTTTCCGGTCAGTATCGAGGCTCTCGCGGGCGAGCATACCGGCGAGACGCAGTAGAAGTTTTCGTATCTCGTGCCCGACGCGGCAAGGCGGTCGAGATTCGGGGTGATTATGTCGTCGTTCCCCGCGCAGTGCATCGCCCAGGCGCCCTGATCGTCGGTAAGTATGAAAAGGATGTTGCGAGGTGTTTTTTTGTTTTCGCTCATGATTCGCTGCTCCGCTCAGTAGTTGTTTTGTTATTATACCATATGCCGGATTTAAAGTCAATCTTGTCAAAACCAAAAGCATTCCGGCAATATTATATCTTTACTTCCCGTCATAAATATGATATACTTATCACGATGAATAAAACAAACGGGGCCGGCCTGCCGAATAGGCGGACCGCCCCGGAAGGATACCGAAAGATGAAGAACAGAAGCAGCTTTATCCGTATAGCGGCGCTCATATGCGCAGCCGCGATGATATTTACGGGATGCACATCTCTCTCTCCCGGAGGAGATAACACGACCGCGCCAGAAGAGACAGATCCTTTTGTGATCACGACAGATCCGGCAGATGATACGTCAGGTAGATCAGAGGAGTTGTCGGATGTCACCGGCGAGCCGACGTCGCCCGAAGCAACGACTGCTCCCGAAGTAACTACGTCACCCGATGTGACGACGTCTCCCGATGTTACCACCGCTCCCGAAGTATCAACGGCTCCGGAAGTTACGACCGAACCCGAAGCTACGACAGAGCCCGAAGCAACTACGGCTCCCGAGGAGACAACGGCGCACGTCCACGTCTTCGGCGAATGGGTCCGCGTAATCCAGCCCACATGCGAGGGAAAGGGAGTTGATCAGCGTGTCTGCGAATGCGGCGAGACCGAGACAAAAACCGTCTACGCCAACGGACACCTGAAGATCACCGATCCCGGGACTCCCGCGACCTGCACCTCTGACGGTCTGACCGACGGAACGAAGTGCAAGGTATGCGGCGTCGTGCTTGATAAAAAGCAGGTCATCCCGGCTCTCGGGCACAGCTTCGGATCGAACAATAAGTGCGTCCGCTGCGGGATCACCGATCCCGATCTCGGAACCCTCCTCTTCTATGAGAACTTTGAGAAATATTCGACGAGCTCGAACAGCGCGACAGTCCTGAAGAATCTCGGCTGGGTCGCCGATTCCCCCGCGAACGGCGCGTACAAGTCGAATACAACAGCCTATTCGATCGTTTCCAAGAACTCTTCAAAGCAGCTTTACCTCAAGAACAATACCTCAAGCGGGACCGATTCCTACCTGATCGTCCTGCCTGCGTCGCTGCTCGGCAAATATCATGAGAGCAACTATACATATCAGTTCGATCTGATCTACGACGACGCAGCCGCCGCCGACAGGTATATCGCCCTCGTCAGCGACTATAACGGCCCGACCTACAACTCCTTCCACTTCCGCAACCGCGGGACTGCGAACAACCAGGTCCACTCGAACGGCACATGGTACACCTATGACGCGAGCGGCGTCGATTACGCTGCGAACACGAACGCGAACTCGATCGTCACAAAGCTTCTCGGCAAGACCTACAACGCGAACACACAGGCATTCAAGGGTATCAGCGTCTCGATCAGGTATGTCGTCGACTGGCAGAACGGAAATTCCGTCTATATGCGGGTAAACACCGCCGGATACCCCGGAAGCGGGAAGTGGACGCTCGTATCGAAATACTCGAAGTCGGGCGGCGCCGGCGCCTTCCTCGATCACACGAAGTTCGGCGGAGCGCTCGTGCTGAAGACGGGCGGAAAACAGAACGGATGGATCGACAATATAGTCGTCTGGACCGGGACGGGGGAGGAGCCCTACGACAAATCCACGCCGAAGTTCAGATCGACCGACACCGGCTGCTCGGGACACCGCTACGCAGGAGCAGGGACCTGCCTCGATCCGAACAAATGCGTCTACTGCGGAGCGCTGTCTTCGAACAACGCGGGTCATTCCTTCGTACCTGTCGGAATTTCGGGAAACACAGACAAAGTATGCTCGGTATGCGGAACGCTCGAGAGCAATGTCGGCAGCCGCTGGAAGATAGAGGAAATACCATCCTTCGACGCCGGAACGCTTTCTTCCGACATCTATCTCGCCGGTCAGGGCCCGGGTGATCATGAACTGCCCGGGTCGAAAGAATCCGAGATGCTGATAGCCTCTTCGGTCAAAGTCGCAGATTTTACCGCCTACCGGACGAAGCTTGAGAGCTACGGATACGTCAAGGAGTATTACCTTGAGAGAGACGGCAACGTCTACTGCGGCTACTTTAACGGGACACGGCGCGTTTACGCATATTATACGAACAGCTCGAAGGAGATCAGGGTAATCTACGATCCGACAGGCGAATCTGTCAGCGGCTTCGGCTACACATACGAAAAGAAGCCGGGTGAGAGGACGGTCGTCTATCAGTACGGTCTGCCGATGAGCGCGAACGGATACGGGACAGATTCCTCCTACAACACCGACAGCAAGATCAACTGCGGCATGATGTATGTGATAAAGCTCGCCGACGGAAAGCTTCTTATAATCGACGGAGGAGGCTACCAGCAGTTCGACACCGCCGAGATCGACGGGCTCATGGCCTTCATGCGCGAGATCACCGGAAAGACTTCCGGGAAGATCGATATCGCGGCATGGTATATCACCCACTGCCACAGCGACCACATCGCGGGATTCTCCCTCTTTCTCAAGAAATATTCGTCAAGTCTCAATATCGAGAGGATGATATACAACTTCCCGAGCACGATGACCGAAGACGGCGTCCTGTCGGGCCACAAGAGCAACTATCAGAAGCTGATCAACTACATAAAGGATTACGCCGGAAACGTCAGGTTCCTCAAGACCCACACCGGAATGTCGGTAACCCTCTGCGATCTTACGATAAACTGCATCTATACTCACGAGGATCTCGTCGACAAGAGCACCGGAAAGACCAGGATCGCGTCGGATTTCAACAACTCGACGACAGTTTCGAGAATGGACTTTGACGGTTTACGGTTCATGGTCCTCGGCGACGTCAACAAGCCGGGACAGACGGTATTCCTCGCCGCAAACTCTGCCGCAACCATGAAGTCCGACATAGTTCAGCTGGCACACCATATGTACAACGATCTGAGTCTGGCCTATCTCGTCATCCAGGCTCCGGCCGTCTTCGCGCCTCAGTCGGTCGGCGGTGCACAGCGGACATCGACTACAAAAACGGTCTATACGGTTTCAAAGCAGTTTGTCACCGATATGACGAATCTCTATAAATACGGCGGATCGGGCACCTACGGATATGCGGCAGGCGCCGACGGAAAGCCTGAGCTTGTTTATGCGAGAGATGCCGTCGACGGCGGAGGGCATACCGGCTGGAGCTGGTAGACCGGATGGCGATTTCTGTGACAACAGCAGAAAAGTTGCGTTTTGCAGTAGTTTTCAGCGTTTTATACAGCAGTATTAAAATAGTATAATAACTTCAGCGAATAAAAAAATCAGGAAAGGACGCTGTATGACCGGCCGTTCCTAATATACAGAGCGGTCTGCGTACTGGTGAATCATCATGAAAAAAATCACTGCCATCGTTCTCTCGTTCTTTTTCGCGCTTTCCTGCCTTGCCGTCTTCACCGGAGCGGCGGGATGGGACGGCACATCCGTCGAGGCTTATTCGGGCTCGGGAACCGAAGCCGATCCCTATGTGATCGATACCCCCGCAAAGCTCGCAAAGATCCGCGAGACTGTTGCCGGTGGAGACTCGCTTGAAGGAAAATACTTCACGCAGACCGCCGACATCGATCTCGGTAACAAGGAATGGACCCCGATCGGAGACGCGACGACCGCCTTCTCGGGCATCTACAACGGACTCGGCCACAAGATCACCGGGTTCTCGATCACGAAGCTTTCCAACTTCACCGGACTCTTCGGAAGGATTGTTGCCGCCGGCAGTGAGGCCGGTGTCTGCAACCTTTCAATCGAAGGTTCGATCAACGTCGACGGCGACGGCAAGGACCCGAACGACAGCGCGAAGCTCCTCGCCGGTCCTTCTGTAGGAGCGATAGCCGGACAGGTCAACGCGAACACTGCCGTGGCGGGAAAAAACAACGCCGTGTTCACCAATATCACTTCAAAGGTGGATATCACCATCGCAAACCAGACCCAGCAGCCGAGAGCCGGCGGACTTTTCGGACAGATGTATTTCTCGGTCGTTGAGAACTGCGTCAACGACGGAAATCTTACGACGAACTCCTCCAACGTCGTCCGTCTCGGAGGCTTTATAGGTCAGTTCATCCGATGCGACTTCAGGGGATGCGTCAACAACGGAAAGATCACCGCTTCAACGACCGGAGGCAAGGCTGTCAACGTCGGCGGATTTGCCGCGTACGCCACCGGCCCCGCGAAGGAGTCGGATGATACCGTCGCCGACCGCTACTCGGTGATCGAGAACTGCATCAACAACGGTGAGATCTCCGGGACCGCCGAGGGCAAAGTCGCCGTCGCCGCCGCCGGAATAATCGCCAACTTCTATACCGGTGTCAGCGCGAACTATGTGAAGATCACGAACTGCCTCAATACCGGTAGGATAACCGCTAAACAGGAAGACGGCGGAGGCGCATACTCCTATGCAGGAGGAATGATCGGCAACGCCCCGAACAACTATGCGTATATCTTTGCCGAGAAGTGTGTGAACACCTCTGAAGATATCCAGAGCGTCGGCGGTAAGGAATCGAGAGGCGCCGCCATAGCCGGTGCCTTCTACGCCCCCGGATGCCCCGACAATACCAGAGGCGTCACTGACTGTGTATCAGCCGCTGACAATACGCTCCCGATGGCGGTCGCATACAACGTAAAACCGGCTGACAAGGGCACCGCCGATAAGGCAACATGGGCATACGACGCCGCCCAGGCAGCAACAAGAGCTGCCGAGATCAAAGGCTCTATCGGAAAATCCTATACTAAGATCAACGGGATCGACGTATCGAAGGATGCCCACGCGGCTCCGGATACGACCGAAGAAGTGACGTCCGGCAGCACGACTCCGGTCACTCCCGCTCCTTCGACCGGTGACAACGCGATCCTCTTCATCATTTCCGCCGCTCTGATCGTCGCGGTCATGGGCATTGCAGTCGTGATCAAGAAGGTCAAGGACTGATAATCCGAATATAAGACAGGGGCTGTCAAAAAAGTCGGACTTTTTTGACAGCCCCGCACATGTCACGGCCGGGAAACCGTGACATGTG
>JAEEGI010011233.1_pt1 | contig 19351 bp, 9 predicted proteins | sample 8958751 | NCBI WGS metagenome assembly JAEEGI01 (sample SAMN16246545, study PRJNA631951) | gut metagenome | biome: gut microbiome; feature: rumen; material: KS-attached | host: Bos | place: Iran: Karaj | collected 2018-10 | reverse complement strand
AGGGCAGGCTGTCCGCCGTATGGAAGATCAGCAAGTCAAAGAATGCAAAGGTGCACCGTCAGTTTTTCCAGCCTCTCACGATATTGGAGGCTGACTTCACGCGCACACCACGCCAGCAGATGGCCACCCTCACCGACGCACGTCTTGCAGAGACTTACTCTTCCCTACCCTTCGACAGCACGAAGCTGTCATTGGCCTTTTTCATTGCAGAGTTCCTGCTGCATACCACTCGCGACCAACATGGCGACGCCATGCTTTACGATTTTGTGGAGCAAAGTCTGCTGTGGCTTGACACCACCTCGCGCGGCATAGCCAACTTCCATCTTATGTTCATGATGCGCATGTCGCGTTTCCTGGGTTTTCATCCTGACATGGAGAGTTATTCCCCAGGATGTATCTTCGATATGCGCGAAGGTATCTTCTGCAGTCACGTGCCCATCCACCAGGATTTTCTCTTTCCACAGGAAGCTGAGAAGATGCTGACCTTGATGCGTATGACTCCAGCCAACCTACATTTGTTTGCCATGTCAAGGACCGAACGCAACCGTATCACAGACATTGCACTGAGGTTCTACGGCATACACATTCCCGACTTCGGTGAGATGAAATCACTCGCCATACTGCGAGAGTTATAGGCAGCTGGCTTTATACTGTCATTATGCCAAAGCTATTATACTACCCTACAAAATAAAGGCTGTCATATTTCGATATAATATGACAGCCTTTACTATTTCCATGGATTCATCCTGTGGTTATATGCGTTCTTTCTTTATAAGCTGATACAGCGACGGCAACGCTATCAGCAGCGAACTTATCACCGCTTGCGCCACAGCCATGTTGTTTCCTCCGAAATAATCCACCAGTTTTGCATCTACCGGAAGCTGCGGGAACACATTCACTGCCACATAGGCTGCGCTGTTGTTTATCCAGTGTACAATAAAACCTGGCACGATGCTGCCAGACTTGACGAACAGCCATCCCAGCAGCAATCCAACTACGAAGGCATGTGGCATCTGCGCAGGATTGCAATGTACAAGCGAGAAGACAAGCGCTGAAACAACGATTGCCGTCCAGCGTGCCCGGTTGTCAGGCATGCGTTTGTCGCACCACTCCAAGAGAGCTCGTATCAAAGCACCGCGGAAAACTATCTCTTCCATCAGCGGGCCGAGCATACATAATATAAAATAGCCCTCCGTAGAATGAAGCATCTCTTTGAACTCTTCACCGAGCAGGTTTTCCTGCCATGCCTCCGGCAACTGCTCACCAAGCCACGTAAGCGGCAATACTATGCCTATACCGAGAAGTGCAGTCCACATCAATGACAGCCACGGACGGGTGCGGATATAGTTGCGACTTACCGGGCACCATTTCAGAGCAAGAAACAGCACCGTAAGCAGTATGCTCGCCACCGCCACCATCGTAAGCAACGGCATTGGTGCCTGGGCATCAACGTCGGGAAAGAAATGACGTAGCACTGCCACGCCTGCAAGGCTCACACCAACCTGAACCACGCCAAAGACTAATACATATAATGATGCTTTCTTCATAATAATTTCCTATCTTCTTCTATCTGAGCCTTCAGCTCTTCTACGTTATTGAATTTTATCTCGTCGCGCAACCTACGCAGGAAACTCACGGTGACGGTCTTACCGTATAGTTCTTCGTTGAAACCGACGATATTGGTCTCCACCGTCCTGTTTGAGCCGTTATCAAGCGTAGGACGAGTACCTACATTCGTTATCGACTTATAAACCTTACCATCCACGAGTATCTGCGTGGCATATACCCCGTCTTTAGGCATCAGCTTGCCATAGGGTGGTTCTACATTTGCCGTCGGGAACCCAAGCTTACGGCCCACCTTGTGGCCTTCCACCACAACACCCGTAACGGAATAATCACGACCGAGGCATCTGTTGGCTTCTTCTATATTGCCTTCCGACACCTGATGTCTGACGTATGAAGACGACACCCTGACGCTTCCTACGTCAACGGCATCTCCGAGCATCACCTTTATGCCCATCTCTTCACCATAACCGCGATAGGTATCAAAATCCTCGTATTCGTTGCGTTTGCCAAAGCGATTGTCGTACCCCAGCAATAACAGCTTTACGTTCAAATCATCCACGAGTATTTTCTGCATGAAATCGCGTGCCGTAGTATCTGCCAACCGTTGGTTGAAGGGCAGCGTGACCACTTTTACGCCCATACTCTCCAACAGTGTGTTCTTCTCCTCGGACGTCGTGAGATATTCCGGAGTGAAGTTCGCATCAAACAACGAACGCGGATGCCGGTCAAACGTTATGACCGTAGGATGCATACCCTGTTCTGCGGCTATGCCCTTCAGACGCTCTATTATATATTGGTGTCCTTTGTGTACTCCGTCAAAGTTTCCTATCACCACAGCCTTGTCGGCAAACAGTGTCTGCCACGTATCTCCCTTCGGATCATGGTAAGCACCGATACCGTTGCTCTCTGCCGCGGCACAGTTTTTAGCGGAGTCATCGATGAAGAGTATGTCTGAAGGCGCTAAATCTGCCAACGACGGATTTTTTCGTAAATTGCCTACCATTTCCTGATATATACCATCATCAGGCTTTACCATACCAAGGTCGCATGACAGGAAGATATCATCAAAGTAGTCATGAACGGTAAGTCCATCGACCGTAAAAAGATGTTCTACGGAATATTGCCAATGTATCTGATTGGTATTCGACAGTATAGCCGTATGATAGCCACACTCGTCATGAAGCCATTTCACCATGCGCAGTTTCTCCACCGGAATATCGGTGAGCAACTGGTTCCACGCCCAGCATATCTCGTCGTCTGTGGCTTTACATGGATGAAAAGTGCCCATTTCATCGGTATATGACGACTGTTTGCGCGCTTCCTCGCAGAAGGCCTCTATGCTACCGCCTATCTCAAGTTCATGGAAGAGGTCTTCCTGCCTGCACTCATCTACATAATAGGCTATGCGGCCACAGCCTATCTTGCGCAGAGCATCAATGCATCGCTGCTTGCTCAGTCCTACGAGTATTGCGCCGAAGTCGAAAAGAATTACCCTCTTCCTCATTACAGCAGGCTCTGAATCTCCTTGTCTATGTCCTTTATCTGTGCATCACGCTTATACACTGTGTTATCACGTCCTATTAGGAAGAATGTAGGTATAGACTGTACATTATAGTGCACAAGATGCTTTGAGTCTGCACCGTCAGGATCGAGCACGTTCACCCATGGCAATGCAGCTGTCTGGGTTTTCCAGAAATGCTTGTCGCCATCAAGTGAAACCTGATATATTTCCAGTCCCTGGGCATGGTACTTATTATACAAGTCGCGCAGCATCATGATACGCTCCGTAGAGTTTGGCGCAGCAAACACATGGAAGTCAAGCAGCACCACCTTGCCAGTAAACTCCTTAAGCGAGCGGCGAGCACCATTGTTGTCAACCAAAGGTATGTCGAAGAGCGACACCTCTTCCACCTTGCTGGCGTCTATGGCAGGACCATACTTCTTCAGCTGGTTATGGCGCAGCACCTTCAGTCCCTCGATGGCGATGTTGTGGAGGTTCTGACCACGCTCTGCCTCAGGATAGTATGTATCCCACGCCGTAGCAACGGCAGCAAACGAACGTATGTCCATGTCTGACTCCTGCGGGTTGAAGATAAGACGGTTGCCGAGCGTCTGGAACAGGGCGAAGTATGAATATGCCTTATGCGGTTCCTTGAAGATATAGTTCATGCGCACATATTCCTTGTATTGCTCTACTATGGTGTTGATGCTGTCCTCTGTCTCCTTAACGCCCATCGTCTGGTCGTTGCTGATGGCAAGCGCCTGCATCATGAGGCGCTGCTGAAGCAATGAGAGTTCCTTTATCTTGCTGCAGTTTTCGCTGCCTGTCACCTCATACTGCGTTGACATTGTAGGATAAGAGGCCTTGATGCTGACCGTCTCCGTAGAGTCGATGCTGACATTGATGATGCCTTGCGCTATGCGCAGGCGATAGAACTCCGGTGCCTCAGTGCCTTCGCCTGAGAATGAGAAGTCGCCCTTATCGCTGAGCGTTACAGAGTCAATGGCCACAGGACCGTCAAGGCTCATGTGTTCAAGGTAGAGCACTGAGTCTTTGGCATCGGTTATGGTACCTTCTATATGGAAACGGTTTTTGCCACATGAGGCAAGCAGTAATACCAACAGTGTGAGTGTTGCGGTAAAGAGTTTTTGCTGAAAATTCTTTTTGTGCATATTGAGTTTGTCGTTTTCTTTATTTTACTGAGTTAATCGTTTTTATTAAATTTACGCAAAGTTACGCTTTTTTTTTCATTCTACGGCTATTTTCCCTGTGATTTTTTTCATCAAACGTCATATTTTTAGAGATTTTAGAATCGATTTACGAAAATAGACATTTTCACCTCTGTCATATTGCTTCATAGCGTGACTGATAACTGACATTTTCATGCGGCATTGTAATAGCATAGCTTTTACAGTGTAATATGATAGCTTTTACAACGTAAAGTGATAGCTTTTACCGCGTAATATGATAGCTTTTACAACGCCCTTCGTCAGACACTGATTTTCAAATTGTTACAGACTGCCGACATTAGGGTGCAAAAAAAGACAGACCTTCATCGCTGAAGATCTGTCTTAACATTTACCTAATTTTCCTTTATACCACTTATTTACTACAAAAATCACTTACCGTTGATGTGCATCTTCCTGCCGTTGACGATGTAGAGTCCCGGACTCAGGCGCTGGCGCCACTGGTTGTCGCTCATCTCTTCTGCAGCAATCACCTTGCGGCCCATCATGTCATAGACTCCCTGCAGTTCTGTCTTGACCGTACTGCCGGTGCTTGTCATTGCACCTTCCTCTGGATCGATCTCAACGATAGGCTCGTCCTCGAAGTCGAAATTCACCGGAACAAACTGTGCTGCTTTCGCTCCTCCACCGACACCGCCTGTACCACGGTAATATATCTTGTTGTGAAGCACGTAGCGGTTGTTTCTCTGCCACATTGATTGCAGCGAATTGTATTCCTTGTTTGGTGTAGCGTTGATATAGAATCCCACACCTGTGGTTGCCGATTCAACCAATGGTGCTGTTACGACACCCGTAGAACGGTCTATTGTTGCATTGCTGACGAAATACAAACCTAAGGTATATGCATCGTGTGAAGTGTCAAGAGGCAGTAATTTCTCCAGATATGAACCTGTAAGGTCAGTGGTAATTGTCGATGCCGTCGGTGAAGTAGAAGGCAGGGACAACGTCACACTATTCGTTTCATCTGAAGTGCGTATGATGACAGGTGTACCGGCAGGCACGAACTTACCCTCTGCGTATGTAGTGTCAACAGCAGTAACGGCAGGGACGAGAGACGGATTTAGCCCTGCGTCATCCCATGTCTTGCAGACGTATGCATTATACGTCTTGTTACCATTATCAGCAGGCAGGAGTACGTCAAATGGAGCGTAGAACGTGCTGTAGTAATAACCGTCACCACCATTGTTAGTCGCTATTGACATTGATTTAGCAGGTTCCATACACCACTTACTACCATCTACGGGTGCATTCTCATAATACTGCAAATCGTATTTATGGTTGGCGTCACCCTGATTATAGTTAATGTAATGTCTTTTGTCGTCAGTATCGTTATATATTAAGACTACGGCACCACCGATGTCAGCAACATTGAAACTTGTGGCAGAAGCCGCATTTTCCGTCATCACGGCATAGCCACCATCAGGATTCGTCTGTTCGCCCTTGACATAAAGGCCTTGGGTCTGCATGGTAGCGGCATCTTTTGTTCCTGTGAACAGGAAGATGGCCGAAGCATCAGACTCTGTTGCAGGAACAGGAATTTCTCCTCGTGTAGCATTAGTTTCCGTGAAACCAGAGCCAAGTCCTCCTTCGCCGAAGGTCGTGCTGGTGCCGACTCTGCTATAGAAGTGCATAGGAATAGGCGTATCACCTGTGCCGGCCGTCTTCTCTATGTCATGCAGATAGCCGCTGGCATAACGTACAGGACTGAGACTTGACGCACCTGTTTGTGAGCGCAGACGATAGTAGCCCGGAGAATATTGCACTATGTTTGCATCGTCGTAACAAATATTCTGCAATTCAAGAATGAGTCCGAAAGGATCATCTGCATACGTGGTTTGAGCTGTTTCGTAAGCTGTCTTGCCCGCTGGCGTCAGTCCGCCCACATTGCCGGCACCCTGATAGTAAGGAGTCAGCAAGTCTAAGCCAAGGCCATAGATCCACTCCTTTATTGGTGTTTCGTCACTGAGTATCATTTTTCCAATATGTGGAGGATCACCTGATTCTACTATGCTGAGGAAGATTGTATTGTCTGTATTCAGCAATGGGTGTACACGGAAGGAACCGCTGCCAGGTGTTGCACCTGGTAACAGCTCGTAGATATCTCTGTTGCCATTTTCAGCAATCACACCCATCTTTACTTCTTGTCCGTCAGCGATATTGTCTGTTGTCAATACACTTGTTGTCTCTCCGTTATTCTTATATATATAGCGGTTATACGACCTAAATCCGTATGGGTCACCCACTGGTGTCCACAGATAGTCGTTGGTGTAGTGCAACTCACGTCCGCTCTCGGCTCTCATTCCTCGAACAAAGGTGTAGTGAGCCAACTGCGGTGTGGCATCAGTGGTTTCGAAGGTGTACCACAGGTTCTGGTCAACACTCGTCACGAAATCCAAACCTGAGTTTGTTGACAAACCGGCATCGAACTTATAGACAACATTTATTACCACGGTCTGGTCGATTAGCTCTTCATCAGACATCAGTTTGGTAAGTTTCAGACCCTTATACTTGCTTTCCATATCTGCATAAGGCTTACCTTCATTAGCATTTTCTTCAGTAAAATGCTGGTAGATACCTTCGACATAGAAATCGAACAAGCAGTTAGGACGATAGAAGATGTTGGGCAATATCAAATCGTCACCGATACTTACCGTACCAGCATCGTAGCTGTAAGTGTGCTGTTCACCGTTCCACTCCAAGGTTGAGCCTAACTGATATTTCTCACCAGCATAGTGGGTACCCTCACCATCGTTTACCGCTGTCAGGTCACGCTGTGTGGTGCCAAATATTCTCTTAGTACCTAAATCGCCGGATATTGTCTGCCTATGAGGTATATCCACTTATTCACCTGCCTGAGGATCAGTCTTGTCAGGACAAGTTTTGGCAATCACCAGATGATATATAAGGTGGTGGATGGACAGACCGAAGATGACAAACTTTGTAGGATCGGTGTTGGCATCTGCCGTCAGCGCACCGCCATAGCCTGTAAGTTTCTTGCCTGCGTTAGCACCCGTAGTACCGGTTAACTGCAGTATGCCATAGTCATAGCCGGCCTTTTGCAGCAGCATGAAGGTAGGAGCATCGGCCTCATCCGCCAGTGTACTGGTACCATTCAGGTATTTGCCGCCTTTGTGCTGTATTTTGAGAGCGTATGGGTCATTCCCGGTGAAGTACCACACATGTGCAGGGCTGCCAGAAAGTGCATGACTACCAGCATAGCTGACAGCTAAGTTGTCAGTTGACTGCATCATGCTGTCGTTATACCACACGATGTTGTATGGCAAGCCGCCATCGATATTCATTGACACGTCAACGGAATTAGGATCACGCGCCACATGACCGCCATCAATAGTTTTCTTATTCGGCACCTTAAACGATGTATTGTCCATGTTATAGGCATTGTAGCGTACATAGACTACGTCGTCATAAAGACCGTAGAGGGTGTGTAGAATTGTTTGCGGAGTCACATAATAAATATCATCTCCTGGGTTTGCCGCAAAACCGTAATACAGATAGTCGTCCGTATTAAGCAGAGGCGTTTGGACACTATCTGGCAGATAAGGGGCGTAATTGTGAGATCCTGCTTCTTCGTTATTCTGATTTGCCGTAATGGCAAGTTTGTTGGCATTAGTGATGACGTTATAGGTAAAGTTGTGTACCACATCACTTTCTACAAGCACTTGTGCCCCTGTAGTAAGAGTGCCAGCCTTGTAGTTAAAGTCCGTTTCCACTGCTGTCGTGGCAGCCTGCGGCGTTCCTGCATTCGGAGCTGTCATGTCAGCACCGTTGAGGAAGATATAATTGTAGTTTCTGTCGTATTCTTTCGCTACAGCCAAGGCATAGCCACCGCTGGAATGATTGAGCAGGGCATAACGGTCTGCACCATCGTTGGCATTAGGTATCTTGATAGGTACAGCCATTGGACTTGGCTCCACTGATGGATCCGCAGTGTAATTGGCCTCACGATTAAATATCTGAATAGCATACGGATCAGGCTCTACATAATAGTCAGAAGAAGGGTCGGTAGGTGCGCGCAGGAACTTCCACTGCCACTTCTTGGCACCTGCGTCGATGGTGGCAGGCCTTGTGCTTGTGGGAGTATCAGAATCGGCATATAGATTAACGCCCGTGCCTGCACCTTCAGACACGACGATGGTGCCGTCTGCCTGCAAGTCTTTCCCTGCCAACTTGACGGTAAACCATTTACCATAGAGGATTTCGTCGCCATCAAGGTCGGATTCTTTATCATAGGCATAGCGGACATATACATCGTTGTCAACATCATCAAGATTCGCTGCAGCAAGTGAACCAGTGATTTGCTTTTCTGACAGCCCCTTGGTAACAACAACTTTCTTATATGTAAAGACACCTCTCGTGCCTATCCTGTAATAATAGGTGCCACTATTAGGTAAAAGCTTTATCGCATCTGCCAGCAGTGATTCCTCCGTCAACGTCTTCTTGAAGTCAGCCGCTGCCGGTCCCCACTCTTGTACGCTGCTTTCTTCTGGAGAATTATATTCTGCCAATCCAGTGTAATATGTAAAGTCCTTGGCCAGCGGACTCCTGAAATGCTCGGTGATGGCAGGATAGGCGTCTGCAGGTCTCTTATAGCTGAGGGCTTCGCGACCATTATTGTCAATAATATGATAGTGGAAGCGTTGTGGGCGTACGAAGAATGTGGTTTGCGAACCTTGCGAGGCATTGTTGTCAAGACTTGCTACAGCATGATCTACTGGGTCTTTCAACTTTGTCTCCCAAGGAGTGACACGCTCAAGATCCACACGTTGCGTATGGTCGAAGCGTGGCATCAGCTGCATGTTGCCGTTGGCATCAGAGACAGCCATGAAGGTCTGGTTGGTAATCCTCATGTCCGTATGGTCGTAGCCCTCGCTCGTGCCGGCGGCAACCGTGGCCGTACCTGCTGGTTCCAGCGTAATCATCTTTGTGCCGCCATTTTCATAGTCTCCTTTCAGGATACCTTCTTCCAAATGGGCAGAAGTCATGTGAGTAGTCAGGTATCTGCCATCAGGGGTTCCATCGTTTTTATTTACGAGTTGAAGTTGTATGTTGTAGGGGTCGAAACCGCTCTTGTCCTTATAGGTTACCTGAGTGCCTGCTTTCGACAGAGGCTCACCAGTACCCGATAATGCAGTTCCCCATACGATACCCATCTCCTCGTCAATGTTAATATTAGGCTTGACATACCAGAAGTTGTTGCCTAAGAAGTTACCACTGCCGTCAATGATGTTATCATTATTACCACCGTGGTTCTTCGGACTGACAATCAGGTCATAAACATTACCACCTTCAGGATTGGTTTGCTCATTGATAGGCTTGGAGATATAACTTGTGTTTGGGCTGGCTGAATTTTCTGTCTTGTAGAAACGACCGTTCTGCAAAACGAGATAAGGCTGTGATATTCCCGTTTCGGAATTTATGTTATAGCCGGTGACTTTGTCGTTGGCATCTTTGACCTCCGTATAATCCAGAGTATAATCGTAGTTCTTTTCATACTCTTCTTTCACGGTGTATATAACGTAGAAGTCCTGAATAGCCCCGCCGCTAAGAACACCTGTGGCTGTTATAGGAGGCAGGTCGGCCAGTGATGAAGAGCTATAGCGTACGCCGTTGACCTTGATTTGGTCGCGCTCTGCACCATCCTTCAGGCGCATTAAGTATTTATGACAACCGGATGCCTTGGAAGCATTGGAGTAGAAATAGTATTTGTCAACCAACGGACTGTCAAACTCTCGCAGTCCTTTCAGTTCCTCACCCTCAGGATAGGTGGTGGTGTTTGGCAATGGGCGACGCATAATCTCCCATCCATGACGGTCGAGCAGCACGAGCACAGGCGGTATGTCGGCACTCTCAATATCGAAGGTGCCGTTGCCCATGTCGAAGGTCTGGAACCAGTGTTCTATATTCTCCACAACTTTCTTTCCTGAACCATCAGACTTATCGTTGTAACCGTTCCAACGTGTCGCATTGGCATAAGCACGATAACTGTGCCACTTGCCAGTGCCAACGCCCCTATTATCCAGTTTTGTCTCAAGTTCTGTTCTCAGGCTGTCGGGCACTACCCATGTGGTGGCGTCCTCGCTGTATGCATCGGTATTCTTGTTTATGCCCAGCACAGCGAGCTTAAGCATGTTGTATGTCTTCCAATACTGCTCCAGGGAGGTCACCATGCGGCGCTCTGTCGTCGTGCCGTCGTTGATTTCATTTGTCGTCAACAACTTGTAGTTCCTTTTGGTTCCCAGCACCATGTATTCCGTGGGTTCCTCAGATGCTATGCCAGGCAAGGTTCCACCCGTCACAACATGCATGGTATTAGGATCGGCATCCTGATTGAAATGCACGGCGTAGGTTGTCAGATAGGTATTATTGTTAATACCATTATACGCGATGGTACTCTTGGAGCGTATGCTCACATGGTATGGATCCTTCTTATCACTTACAAAATACCACACCCAACGAGGACGGGTACTTGCACCACCGTTAAACTGCTCACTCTGCATGGCACTACCATAGACGTTCATGTTGCCATCACCGTTACAGTAAGGATAGACTGCCTGTATTTTATTCGCGGTCAGCTTATCATTACCGTCCTCCAGATGATAGCCGTCAGCAAACGGTTCGAGGAACTTCAGCATGTATTGACCCTTGTTGAAGTTCACAATGTCGTTCTCGTCATAGGTAACGTAGATGTCATAGTAGCAGGCTTTGGTTACATTGACAACATAATAGTCGTCACCTATCTTGTAATAGTGATTGCCTGTTACTGTCAGTTTCTTGGCTTTCTCGTTGATGTCATCAGTAGAAACAGCATCAGCATGCTTATGATCAGCATCCGCATCATCATAGGATGCTGCATTACTGGATGATGGTGCTGTGGCGGTGGCTAACAGACCTATCAGAGATGACAACTCCGTAGCAGGAGTATTCACCGTGTATTCGCCATCACTCTCTGTGATGTTGTCCTGGTCATAGAAATGATATGTCTCCACCAACGGACTCTGATACTCAGCAGGCAAGGCGAGTTCTGGGTTCTTACTGCTGGCTGTCAGCAGTTCATGCTTGGCTTTATCTATCAGATGGTAAACATAATTGATATTCTGGTTCAGCACGAACCTCAGTACTTCATGGCCGTGAGCATACGTCGTATTGTTGTATATCTTCACCGTATTAACCTCAGGGCAGCCAATATTATAGTAGGTAGTGGAGGCATCCACGGTGCCGCCATCAGCCACCATCAGCTCATAGACACCAGTCTGAAGGCTGCTCTTTGCAACAAAACGCTGGGCATTGGACCTGTCAGTAGAGAAATCAAAACCAACGGCATCACCCAAACTTGCAGCCATTACCATCCAAGCTCCTTTTTGTCTGCTCTGGGAAGTTCCTACACTGCTGTCATCATATACCGTGACAGACTCCGACTGCCCGTTAACATTAAGATCTTCCCTTGCTCCTATATTGTCAATCAGCATGGCATAGGGATCTCTGTTTCGCAGTTTCCAGAGATATTCCGAAGAACTCAGTTCGGCCGATGTGGGACTTGCGTTTGTCTTGAGTGCATGTGCCGTCTTGTCGTAGTAAACATAATATCCGTTGAGCCTGACATTCAGTTCCTGGTCTTCGCTCAGATTGATAGGTCTCGAATTAAGAGCCGTCGTAGTGTACTTGACATATACGTCAGTACTGGTAGCGGCATTGCCTGCCGTTAGTTCCGTAATGGCATTACTCAAGTGAGCACGACTCGTACCAGTGCCATCGCCTGAGCCGTTATCAAATGTACGATAAAACGTCACTGTCTCACCAGACAGGAATGGGCTGACGATGATGCTTGGGATGCTGGCGAGTGACAGCGGCGAGAAGATAGTCTGGTTGACGCTGGCTTTCACTGCGATGCGTCCCGACTTGTCCACAATGTTATAGGTGAAGCTGCGTGTGGGCAGAGTCATCACCTTCACGCGAGTGGAACCTACAGTGCTGTATTCTACTGTATTGGCGGTGAAGGTTCCATTATTCTGATTGATGGTAATGACTGCGGCCGTTCCTTGGGCAACGTTACTCTGGTTGTACTTCTGAACGGACAGCGTGAACGTCTTGTTGCTGTCTCCCCTGCCCTTGATGGCAGCAGTAAAGGAGGCTGTGCCATCCTTTTGCACATATATCTTTTCGCTGGTTACGGTCACCTGGTCTGCATTTGTTCCACCAGCTGTAACCAAGATGTAATCATCATCGGCATATCCAAGATTGCTGACATTGATGGTTACGGTCTGGGCATTGGCGGTAGCTACGTTATAGGTGTGTGCCTTTGTGCTGTAAGATATGGCAACAGGACTTGGATGTCCTGCATCCCAGTACCAATAACCATCGTCCTTATATTTTTTCAACAGGAAACTGCCTGCTGTGGTTTCGTATGGCAGTTCCCACTTGTAGCCTTCTGAGTCAGTTGTGCTGGCAGTCAGCAATGTGCCTGTGGCAGGAGACGTTCCTGCTGCACCGACATAGAATGGAGAAGCACCAGAGGTTGCGTTACGATACACCACGCGCAGTTCGTATGGGTCGCCAATGAAGGCAAACTCGGCAGTCTTGTCGTAAACGCCGTCGGCACCATTGTTCTTGAAGTTCGTGCCATCATATTTGAGTTTCAGACCGTCAGTCTGCGTACTGCCCTCGTCGGTCAGTTCATACCATGTAGCATTAGCCCAAGTAGAGGCATTGTAGGTTGCTGCCGGCTTGATACCCTTGAAAGGAATGTCTGATGTCAGTACATATCCTATATATACTTGATAGCCCTCTGTCGGATCTTCTGTGGCTTGAGAGAACCTGGTAATCTCCTGAGTGCATGCTGCATCCTTATAAAACTTACCTGTGAATTGGCAATATTTTCGCCTCAGCGACTGGGGAAGGTATTTGATCACGATGTCGTCGTTATCTACTGTATATTGGCTGACCCAGTCGGCAACGGAAACAATATGATCACTTGTCTGCTCGGCAGCATAGAACGGCGTCACAATCTTGAATGTCACCTTCTTGATGGGATAGATACCATCTATAGTATGGTTATTTGTAGCAACTGCCGACGTAATCAGGTTGTATTTCATGTTGTTGTAGCCGTCAAACATCAAATAGTATTGATTGTTATTCGTCTGTGCAGAAACATTACCATTTCCATCCACAGTTCTGGTTCCCATAAGGACATAGCCGTTGTTAGAGGTATTGTTAAGCAACGCCACAGTACCCCAAACAGCATTGGTTCTACCATGATAGTTACCGGTTTTGGTAATATAACCTGTACCAACACCCTCAGTCAAGTTTGTGGGGTTCGTAGGATAAGTATTGATATCATATGCTATATTATATAACCTATGCTCGTCACTGGCTAAGTAAGCATTATTGTTAATTCCTTCAGCAAACAGACTGCTTTCCTTATACCACTTATATACAAAATCATTTGTTCCGTCATTCTTTTCTATGTAAGTAGTATCTTTGGCATAAGTAGTACGGATGATGATGTGGTAAGGGTCGTTTCCCTCAAACTTAAATCCGAAGAAGAACTTGGATTTCGTGTCTGATTCTTTATTCTTGTTATTTTTACTATCTACCCAATATAAGGTTATGTTATTAGCGGGATTGTCCACATAAGAGAAGTCTTCACTTGCCAGCATCTCAGGGTCAACCTTGGCTGTAGGTATAACGGCAGGACGGTTGTTACGACCTCTGTTCAGCGAGAGGAAACCCTTGCCCTTAACTCTGATGTTGTAGTTCACCGAACCGTCAAGTTTGGCAATAGTATTGGAGGCATTGTAGGTATAGACAACGTAGTACTCTGCAGTGTTTGTAGTAATTGCCGTACCTTCAGCAACTGGTGTGGCATCGTTATTGACGTCATAGAGAATGCCCTTGGTTTTCGCAACGCCGTCGTAGAGGCTGATAGCAGTACCACCACTGGTGATACCATCTGGCTTGTAATATGTAAAGCCAGTAGCCAGCGGACTCTTATAATGCGTAGGAAGTTCGACAGTAGTCTGGTTATTCACAATGACCTTGAAGGCCTCCAGACGATGTCCGGTGACCGCAGCCGTCATTTTGTAATCATAACTTAACGGGTTTATCGGCAGCGTCAGGATATGATATGTTACCGTTGCAGCCCACGACTTGTTGGCTGTACCGCCTGCCATCAGCAGGAGCATTGTCAGTATTGCGAATATCCGTAGATGTATCTTCATATCTTAAAGTAACTTATTCAAATACTAATTTATCTCAAAACAACGAATTTTACAAATTATACGAATATTTTAATTCGCGAAATTCGCATAATTCGTTGTTTTATATAATAAAAGCCATCACCACTGTTCGGTGAACTTCTCTGCGTCAACCGTCAGGGCAAACTTGTCGAGCGTCAGTGTATAGGTGTAACTGTAGCCTGCCACCCATGAGCCTACGTTGACAGTGGCGCTTACGTTTTTCGTTACATTGCTCCAGTCAGTCCATGTGGCATTGACGGTGAATGTGATGTTTGAAGCAAACGTCTGCGGCACCACAAGGTAGAAGTCGTTGCCTGTTGCCGGTGTGTTGGTTGCCGGTATGCCCGATACCGTGAGTGCCGTGGCATCACCTGACGGTGTCCATACGATGGTGGAGCCGTCGAAGGTGCATGTACCATTGTTCTTTATGCCCGATACCGTCACGCTGTTTATCTTTACATTGCTACTGTTTGCCTCTGACTGTTTGAAGCATACACGAGCAAAGGGGTGTTTGAATGTCAGACCCACATATCCCGGCGTAGGCTGGAGTGTGGAGTTCGTGCCGAATTTGTCTTGGTCGGCAGTGTAAGCGAAAATCAGTTCCTGAGTATCATCGCTTCCTACCGTGAAACTGACAGGCAGGTCAGTACATACTATGCGCGGAGAGTCATCAGAATATCCGTCATCATTGTCGCTGGCATCGTATGCCGTTGGGTCGAATGTGCAGTATGTGCCGCTGAGGTCTGCCGGCATATATGCAAAGAAATTAAGAGCCCCCGATGCCGGCCAATAGTGCTTGACGTCGTCGAAGGTCCATTGGCTGTCGCTGTAGCTTACCGTAGAACCGCTGATATACTGTGTAGTGGTGCCATCCTCGTAGGCATAACAAGCAAAGCTACTTGCCTGCAGCTGTGCATCGCTGTCGTATGTTACGGCGCGTGTAGCCTCCATCACCCTCCAGCAGTCGGCATTAAGGCGTATCTCCGCTGCTCCGTCATCACCGCCTATGGTGTTATCGTCAGCAGAACATGCTGCCAACAGTCCAGCTGTCAGCAGCAGTCCCCATGCTATATGTAGTTTCTTCCTTATCATCTTTTCGGCCCCGGGCCTTTTTCTTCTTTCTTTAGAAGCCCGACGGGGAGTCGAACCCCGCCGGGCTTAAATGATATTCATCTAATGCCATGGCTGACATCTGTTGCCTGTGGCATTACAAATGCTTTTAGTTGTTAGCAGGAGCAACGACATCTGTATCATCAGTAGTTGTATCCCAATCGTCAACAGTAACAGTTACGAACTTAATCTCTGCACCCTCAAGAATTGGGTCAAGGTCGTCGCTGGTATCCTGGTTTGTTGTGAAGTAGCCACCATTAGCAAGGTCAATAATATAAGTATACTGCTTACCAGGTGCCCATGTAACAGTAGGCAGTGGGAACATTGCATCTACATACTCATTGTTACCAGATGCTGCACCTATGATATAGTTGTTATCTGCAGAGTTCTGAATCTTCAATTTTACAACGAAGTTAGGAGCTGTGAACTCATCACCAACTGCTGCTGTACCAGCATTAGCATAGGCGCTGCCAGCTACAAGAGCCTGAGGAATCAACTTTAAGTCAGTACCTGCCTGAGCAGCTGTAGCAGGGAATACTGCTGCAGTGATATCCTGGCTATACACAGCTGTTGCATCTCCTGATGGAGTCCAACCGCCACTCAGCAAGCCACTATTCTTGACGTCAGTGTTAGCATCAGCAAATACGAATGTTCCTGCGCCCTTGACATTCTTCAATGTTGCATTGCTTGCAGTTATCTTCAGATTATTATTAGAGTTCTTTATCTTTATGACAATCTTTGACAAAGCATGGCGGAAGTTAATCGCTACACCTGAAGATGCAGTTGCACCAATAGCATGAGTTGCGTCTGTGCCAGTCTGCAACGCAACCTTACCCCAGTCCTTTGTTGCTGCATACACGAAGTCAATCTGATCAGCTGCGGCAGTAGCAACTGTTACAGGAATAGAGTTGTAAGTTGCATTTGCTATATCAGAAGGAGCCCATGCATAGAAATCAAGGTTTGTACCGCTTGGCCAGTAATACTTGTTACTTTGTGATGTAAACGTAGAACCATCAGCTGTCTTGAATTCCACGCCTGTAAAGTAAGCTGTAGTTGTTGTACCCTGTGGGAATGCTGTAACCTTAAATGCGTCTCCTGCAACACTGAAACTTGCATCCTGGGCACGTGTCATGTTACTTGTCAGTGCACGGAAGTTAATAGTGTTAGCCTCTTCGATACCCTGGTTAACAGTTATTGTATCGTCATTGCTGCATGCTGCGAGCGCTACGGCTGCTGCTGCAAAAATCCAATAATTCTTCTTCATAATCTTTAAGTTTTAGAAAGTTAATAATTTTTTGTTTTGTTTGTGCCCCTCTCTGTTTTTCATGGAGGGTTTCTTTCTCTCTCATCAAAGTTCAATCATCATCTCGCTTCGTAACTTCTTTGGGAAACGAATTCATCTTAATGTTTTTTTCTTAGTCTCTGTTTTTATGCCATAGTCATCACGTTTTTAAAATTTATAATTATAGTTAATTCTTTCTACTTTATTCTTTAATCCCTTCACCATTATTCCTTCCGCTCTACATTCCTACCTCTATCTCTACTCCCTGCCATGTGTCTATGGTAGGACGGAAGCCAGAGCCATTTACGATAGGCTTAGGGATAGGCAACCCACTGACCTCTATTTCCATTGTACCGTCATCCTGCTCTACGGCTTGGTGAATCTTGTCGGTAACGTCAATGGTGTAATACCATTTCGAGCCGTCAGCCAGTATGGCATAGATGGTAAGCAAATGAGTATTCCCTGGTGACTCAGGACAATGTCCGAAGATGTTGACACTCATCTCAAGAGTGTTATCTGTCTTATTGACAGGGAACGCCTCTGTTACCGTCTGCTGTCCCAGTTCTCCGGAAGCAATGAACCTCGATGCTGCGACGCCTGATATAGAGCCTCCCACACCGTTGGTGTATTCCAGGTTCGGAACGTCGGTTATCTTTACCTTCAGCGTAGTGTAACGATATTCAGGCATCAACACTAGGTTATATCCGTCGCCGTCAACCACGAGGTTGAAGTCTTCACTTACGCATCCCCATATGGGGTCGGGTTCAAGAATCACCTGTTCCTGCTCGGCACCGGTGGCCTGTGGCATTGCTCCACGCGTAAGCTGCGAGCCTTCCTCTATGGACGACTGTCGCGTGAACACCTCTGCGATGTCCCACCATTCCTGTCCGCGGTGGCGTATGGCCTCGGTGTTACTGTTGTAAGTCACCGCCTTCCATCGTCCCGGCTGCAGTGTGGCAGTACCGCCGCTGAGCGGATACTCATAGCGTATAGGTTGCTGTGAAGGTTTGTCAAGATTGTAAAAGAGCACTGTCATACTTGTCGCTGTATGGTGCGGAACCTTCCTCCAGTCGAAGGTGATATAGACCTTGTCAGAGTGGTTATGATCATAACAGAGGTCCTTATATTCGCATCCCGTAAGGAGCGTCATGGTCAGGAGCATCAACGTGGCCCTTGCCAACAACTGCCGCAGGGATTGCGATGAGTGTTTCATAGGCCACCTCCTTTCCCATTATTACCTATAGTATCTACTGGATTAACAGATTCTATAGAAATTTTGTTTTTCTTCTTTCCTCCTAAGAACCATGCCAGTGACACTTCCAGTTTCGTAGGTCCCCACCAGTGGCGTTTCTTAGTGGCAAGCCACACATAGTGGTTGTAATGGTCCCTGCTTGGTTCATATTCCTTATATTCTCCGTCTTGAAAGCCAAGTCCGAGTGTAAAGTCCAGCTTCATGTTACGACTCACGTGACAGGAATATCCGTATTCCACACCTCCGCCGAATCCGAACTTAGAGGCTTGATATCCTTTGCCTCCCCACTCCACGTCGTATGTCAATCCTGACAGGTAGAAACCAAAGTGATGTCCTGTCAGCGGTTTACTAGTATTCCACCTTGGGAAGTCGAAGTATTTCTTCATGGTGACATATCCACCGTATCCTTGCCAATAGCGGTGACGATTATTTGATGAGAACCACGTATAGAACCAGTCCAACTGAACGGCCCATCCGTTTCCCACCTGCATCTCTGCTCCTATGTTTGGAATAATGAACGCATCATACAATGTGTTGGTGCGCAGGGTGATTAGTGGTTTCTGCCTGCAGCTGTCGAGCCGTTCGGCACTGCACATAGTAGAGGCTATCACAAGCATCAAGGTTATCAGCAATATGCCCAATCCCTTACCGTTGGCAATATGTCCGATCATGTTTTTCATAACTTGTCTAGCCTATCTTACTTTTAACTCATTATCAGGTCTCCCTCTCCCGAGTCTTCTCTCTGTTTTTTTCCTTATATAATAGTAGTTTAGTTGTTAATTTTCTTTTATTTGTAATCTTGTTTTGCAAAACTAAGACTTATTTATCAGTTTTCCAAATTATTTTTGTTAATTTTTTGATTATTTTAATGATTATTTGATAAAAATCAATATCCAATCCTTTTTTAAAGGATATTTTTCCGTTAATTAACACAAAAAAGAAGGAAAAGGAGTGATAAGGGAGTGATAAGGGAGTGATAGGGAAGTGATAGGGAAGTGATAGGGAAGTGAAAGGGAAGTGATAAAGGAGTGATAAGGGAGTGATAAAGGAGTGATAAGGGAGTGATAAGGGAGTGATAAGGGAGTGATAAGGGAGTGAGAAGGGGTGAAGGGGGAGGGATAAGGGAGTGGAAGGGGAGGG
>JAEEGI010011232.1_pt1 | contig 19351 bp, 10 predicted proteins | sample 8958751 | NCBI WGS metagenome assembly JAEEGI01 (sample SAMN16246545, study PRJNA631951) | gut metagenome | biome: gut microbiome; feature: rumen; material: KS-attached | host: Bos | place: Iran: Karaj | collected 2018-10 | reverse complement strand
AATCCCCATCCCCAATATACATTGATTAAATAATTTTCAAAAAATGTTAATTTATGAAAAAAAGTAAAATAATTTAAATATTAAAATTAAAATATCAAAAGTAAATAATACCATATTATAATCCACTATTGACAAAACAAATATTATAAACTCATTTAATTGATTAATTAAATCTAAATTAAAGTGATTATACAATTATCTATTTGCTTTATTCAATATATTAATTATAGTCTTAGAAAATAAAATATTAGAATTCATTTAAATTTAATAGATTATAAAACAATAAAATGAATTAAATTATTGTTATTTATGAATTCCAATACAATCATTTAAATAAAAATTATTATATATTTTTTAATTTAATTTATCGATTAATTACTTAAAAAGTCAATAAATTCATTAAAAAAATCTTCTAATAATACATAATAACTGTCTTTAAATTTTTCTTTTATTTTATTCATATGTTTCTCTAATATATCATTTTTTTCAAAAATGATTTTTGCCGGTCCCAAATATTCATATAATTTTAATTTAAATAAAGTATCTTGAGATATATTTTCATTTCCATATATATTAAAATGTAACATTTTTCCTTCATAATAATTTATTTTAATTCCTCTTCCTCTTGGTGTGACTTTATGATTCTTAATATATATTTCATTCCTTTAAATTAAATAAAATTAATATACGGTCTAAGTAAAATAAAATTATGAACTCACTATATTTTATTTTATAAAATATATATACATTCTAGAATTATTTAAATAAATTACTTTCTAAAGTATAAATTCATTTTTACTCACTGAAAGTTAATAATTAAATTACTTTAATCTAATTAATAATATTATATCTTACGAAACACTAATAAATCATTAAATTATAATTTACTGACTATTTAGAATAATTTATAATTATTTACTTATAACTATTTATTTATTTATTCAGTAAAATTTTACTTTCTAATGATTTAAATATATTTCTTACCCTCTTAATTTATATCAAAATAATTTATACTCGCTATTTTATTAAAATTTAATACTCCTCTCCTCTAATCTTATAAATTTTTAAAATACAATGAACTATATTATATTATTTATATAAAATACTGTCTTATTTTATATATATAATAATATTACATCCTATTGAATAAATAAGAAAAATACAATCTAAAATTATAAAAAAATTCACCGACTATGATAAGGAATAAAAAATTACTATCTTTTTAATAAATTCAAATTATTTACAAACTAAAAATAATCCTATATATTTTTACTTTCTTAAATAAAATATATTTTTTACAAACTAAAAAATATATGTATTAAATATTTCTTACTTACTAAAAAATAAAAATAATAAATATACTGACTATATAATATATTATAATAAATACAATTGAATTTCAACAATTTCTCTTTTTTTCTTTTCAAAACTAGTATCAGGCATTAACCAATTATTTGAATTTAAATATTTAAAAAGGAAATTAAATTTCTTAATTGGATGTGAAATATTATCAATAGTTTTCCTGAATTCAGTTAAATCATTAAATTTCATAAAAGAACGTAAATTTTGAATAACTTGAAAATTCAAATCTTTTTCTCTATCTTTTTTTTGATAATTTTCAAGTAATTGAATTAAAAATTTTAATTCAAGTAAATTCATTTCTTTAAATTTTTGAAAAGGAATCATAATTAAATCTTCTATTTCTTTTATTGTATTTCTACAATATTCTTCAACTTTTTTAATAAATTCTGCACTAATTTTAATTTTATCTTTTAATTTTTCCATTTCTTTTTCATTTAATTTAAAAGTTTCAATATTATAAATTTTATGTTCTATAGGATGCTCATTAACACAAATTGTACATAAAGTTTTATTACAATTAGGACAAAAAAAATCAAGATATTGATTATGTTCATTACATAATAATATATATTTTTGAAGAGCAACAAGAGTATGATTATTATTAAATTTATCAGAATGTAAAGGCATACAATTTTCACATATAAAATCATCACATTCACAACAATAATAAAATTCTAAATTATATTCTAATCTTTTTTCCTTTCTACAATATTTACATTTTGATAATGTAATTCTGTTTGAATTTGATTCTATTAATGTATCTTTTAAACTTAAATTTGGTTGGATATGATGGTTATTATAACATGCGTATTGAATATAATCTATTCCTTCTTTTGAATGAGATAATCCTAATTTTGGAAGAAAAGGACAATCTGGATATTTTAAAATATGTTCATCAGTTAAAGGGTTTATTGTTTCAGAAAACATATTAAAATATTTAAATTAATTTTAAAATATTTAAAAAATTATTATTTTAATTCTAATTGAATCAAAAGAGTTTTTATAATTAAATAGAAATTGAGCATTCAAAATAATATATTATTATTTTCTTTTAATTAATTCTTAAGATAAACAAAAACTATCTTTTTCTATACCTTTATTTATAAATATAATAAATAATTATTTTCAAAAAAATTTTTTAGTTAATAATAATATATTATCATTTGTTTGATAAAACAATAAAAAATTTGAAAATAGAGGTAATTATTGTTGTTTAATAAATAGAAGATGATAAATTTTAGGAAAATTAATTTTAATAATATTAAAAGTATCATAAGGGTTCAATTTTTTCAATTTTAAAGATACAAATTCCATAACTTTCAGAATTAATAATAATATATACTATTATCATAATCTATAGCTTATGTAGAAAGTAAGCCTCATTATTGTCGATAATATATTTTTCTATAATTTTACCTCAAGGTTATTAATATATTATATTATTAAAATATAAAAAATAGAAAAATAGATAAATAGCTTCCAAAAAATATGAAGATGATGAATAATGAAAGAAGCAAGAGTATTAACTTCTATTCATAATTTCATTTAATTTATTTAGATTTAAAAAGGATAAAACAAATATATGAAATATACATCAAAGAACAATTTTTTCTTACAAACAAACCTCATATGAATTAATTATTGAAAAATAAAATTAAAATTGTTAAATATTTAATTCATATTTTGTTTTTGTTTAAAATAAAATTATCCTTAATTCTCTTTATTAATAATAAATTTATATTTATAGAATAATAATTAAGATTAGGGTTAATTTTTTATTTTTATTTTTTTAATATTTATTATTTTTTTCCATTAAACTTTTTATTATTCATGATAAATTGTTGATGCATCATTTGATTTTTATTCAAATTTAATTCCATCATTTTATGATAATATTTCCTTTGTAATTTAGGAACATTTTTTCTTAATATATCAAACAAATTAGAAGGTTTAAAGAATAAATCAGTTTGATAATCACTAATACTCATATTTTCAAATTTATTTCCTAATCTAATTTGTTCTCCTAAATAAATTAATAACTCAACAGAATTAAAATTATAAACTACTTTATTATTTCTCATTAAAAACCAATGTTTATCGGTTAAATTTTTTTTAACAATTAAAGCAGGTTTTTCTAAGAAAATAGAAGGATTATAACTAGAATAATCATCATTAAAATTATTAAATATTGGATCATCATCTTCATCATCATCATCAAATTGATAATTCATATAATTTAATTGATTCATTAAATTATAATTCAAAGGTAAAGATAAATTAGGATTTTGAATAAATGGATTATGCATATATAAATAAGGATTTATCATTGGAATATTCAATTGAGGATTAATCATTGGTATTTTTTTTTCATTTTGTTTACTTTGATTAATAATATTATTATTTATATTACTATTATTTTGATTGGAAATTATAGTGTTATTGTTATTTTCTATCTTTGGTTTTTTTGTTTCTATAAATGTTAAAGATTCTGTTTCTGCTTCAACAATATTATTTTGAGTGTTTGGGTTTATTAAAATATTATTTTTTGGTTTTGGAATTTCTTTATTTTCTTCTTTGGTTTTTATTTCTGGATTTTTTTCTATTTTTTTATCTTCTATTATATTTTCTCTTTTTTCCTCTTTTTTTAGTTTTTCTTGATTAGATTGAATTTGAGTAAAAAATTGAGTTGGATTTGTTAAATTTTCATAATCATCATCATCAAAATTATCTTCTTTATTTTCTTCTTCTTCTGATTCTTCATTTAAATTTTTCTTTTTTTCAACATTTAATTTTTCTTTTTCTTGTTCATTTTTTTCTTCGTCTTCTTCTTTTTTAAATTCCTCACTTTCAGTTTTATTTTCTTTCTCTTTCTCATTTATTGTTTCTTTTTCTTTATTTTCTAATTTATTTTCAATTTCTGTTTTTTCATTTGTTGTTTTTTCATCTTTATTATCTTGTTTAGTTTTATTTTTTTTATTTTTTTGTTTAGAATTAAGAATAAATTTTACTCTAGGAAAATTATTATATCCTCTACCATAATAATCTAAAAAGCAATAATTTTTATTAAATTTGGAATTATAAATAACTAAATCTGGAATAGTTGAGTTATTAGTTAAAAGATATTTCGCATACTTTCCTGAAATATCATAATATTCTTGGAGTGGCTCACATTTTTCATATAAATCTAAACATTTTTGAATAAAATCATCAAACGCTTCAAAATTTTTAAATCCTTTTGTTTCAAATCTTCTTGAAAATATTTTATTCTTTTTCATTTTGTATAATTAATTCAAAAATAAAATTGAAAAAATATAAAATTAAATAATAAAATATAATAATAAAATTAAAGAATGATAGCTTCATATAATTATATACAAATTAATATCCCATGAAATTAAAATTAATAAAAATATTTATTGAAAGAAAATAATATAATATGCCATTAATTTGTCTTTTTTTCTTGTTCATCAAGAGCTTTTCCTTTTTTTTTTAAAACACTATCATAATTTGTAGTATCAGTAATACTAGTTCCTAAAGCAAGAATAAATGCTTTTTGACAAAGCATTAAAGCCCAATTAACATGCATAAAATATAAGAAAGTTAAAAATAAAATTAAACAAAAAGTTGTCCAACCATTATCCCAAGTTATATAATGATAACAAGTGTATATTGCATCTCCAAAAACATATAATCTAATATATAAGAAATTTATTGTTAAAAAAACACCAAAAAAATCTTTGAAAAATTCATATGCATCAGTTTGAAGAAGTAATCTAACAATATGAACGAAAATATCTGTTTCATTATGTAGAAATAAAACAATTGATCCAATATTAGAATAATTTGTTATATAAGAAAAAATTATTAAACTTAAAGTACAAATGTGATGAAGTAACATATTAATGAAATCACTTTGTCTTTCATAAACAAAAAGTAACCAAACTAAATCTGTTGAAAAATAAGATAAACAAATCATATAATATAAATCAAAAAATTTTGGTTTTAAATGATAATATGAATTTGGATAACCTTTTAAAAACATATTTGGCATATATCCTTTACCTAAAAGTGATTTTGGGAAATAATCTAAATCTTTTAAAACAAAATATCCAAATATAGTAATTAAAAAATAATATAATCCTTTAAATAAGTGACTTGCTAATTTTCTTATATATATTTTTCCTAAAAGGTAATTTTTCTCATCATTAGGATCTTTATATTTTTTTTTTATGATATATGGTGTAATATGCATAAATAAACTTTCTAATATTATTTTTAATGTAATTATTATTGGAAGAATTAATAATACTAATTTTAAATCTGATATTTCGGGAAATTTATATGATGGATTTAAAGCTTTTAAATCTTTTATAAATTTTTTTGTGTCTCTGAATAAAAAGTAAATCCCTATTGATGTTGGAATTAAAAGAATGCAAAAAAATACATTCCAAATGAAGTCATATTTTTGTTTAGTTGTCATTTTTTTAAAATCGGTTTTTTTTTCCATGTTTTTATATATTATATGTTTTAATTTTAGGATTTAAATGATTTAAAGTATTTTATTATTTAATATTTTAAAAAAAATTTTTAAACCATTATATTTAATATATTCTTTGATAAATATATAAATTTATTCTTTACATAATAATTTAAAAGTTAATTTCGGGAAGAATTTTATCAAAATGATTTCTATAATCAAGGTGACCTATTTTTAAAGAAGTCATATTATAATTTTCAATTCTTTCACAATTATTTCCAATAATTAATTCACTTCCACCAATAGGTGTTTTATCAACACAAGGTTGATATAAATATTTAAGAATATAATCATATTCAGAATAACAATTAATGATTCTTCCAGTAACAACTTCATTAAAAATATTTTCCCATTTTTCATTATCTTTTTTTATATGAGTAGCTCCGGCGATAAACATAACATTATTTATAAATTTTTGATTAATTTTTAAAGAATGTAATTCCTTTAAACAACATTTAATTACATGAGCACCAAGACTAAAACCAATTAAATTAATTTGGCAATTTCCAAAAAATTGCTGTGAAGCAATAATCAAAGCTAAAATAATACCAGAATATTTTGCTTTTTTTTTAGCTGACAAAAAGATATTAGGAAGTGGTTCAAAAAATGAATATAAAAAAGAAAAAAATTGAAGAGGGTTTTTCTTTGGAAAGATATTATATAATTTTTTCTTCAATGAATCTCCTGGCCATTGAAAAAAATAAAACATATGTCTTCTTATTGAATATATTAATTTTTTCCATTCCAACCCATGAACATCAGATTCTGATCCAAAACCTGAAATTAATAATGTTATTTGACTAGAATAATAATTTTTTGAATAAGGTATTAATTCAATTTTTTGTTTTGTTTGATCGTTTGACTTAAAATAATTAGTTATTCTATTAATTAGTAATGTACTAAGTGTATTTATTGGATATTCTTCTTTTATTTTATTGGATATTGATTTAAATCTTTTTTTCAATAAATCATTATTATTATCATCATTTAATATTCTTTCTATATCATTAAATCTATACTGTTTATTTATTTGTTTTAAAGTAAATTCTTGCTTTATTTGATAATAATCTAAATATGCTATCATTGATTTTATATCAAATTTAATTTGCTTTGAATATTTTTGTAAATTATGAATTGTGTTATCTAATAAAAAATTAAATTTATATTTATTATGAATACCATTATCTTCAATATCTTTAATTTCGTTTGTAATTAAATAAAAAAATGAAGCTATAATAAAATAATATTGTTCATTTGTTTTTATATAGTTTACTAATATTTGAATATTTAATTGAAGATTTTCATTTACTTGGTTTACAGGAATAAAAATAAAATTTTGATAAATATGATTAATTGGATATGATTGTGAAAAAATTGAAAGAATTTTTGAGTAATTAATTTCAAAAATAATCCTTACATAATTGTTAGTTTTAATAATTTGAGCATTTGATAAAATAAAAATTAGAAAAAGTAATTTTTTAAAATATAAGTTGTGGGTTTGATCATTATTATTTAATATATTATCAAAAGGAAAAAATGTTTCTGAATCTGGATATTCTTTATTTTTGAGAAAACATATGGAATTATAAAAATAAATGAGATTTTTTATAGATAAGTCTGTTTCAATAGTTTCATTTAAATTTTTTTCATAATTTCTCATTGCTATTAAATGCTTTATTAATTTTAATTTTTCTCTTATTAAAAATTTAGGAATCATGTCACAACATAATTCTTTTTTTAATTTTGCAATATATTTTTCTTTTGATTCATCTTCACTTCCGTTAAAATAATTTGTATTAAATTTGTCTAATTTTTTTAATATTTCCATTGTTTCTTTCTTTATTCCTTCATAAGTTTTAAAAATCTCAAATGTTGTTTCATAAATTAAATCTTTAAAGAATTTTTTTTTTTCATTATTTTTATAAAGGTTTTTTAGTGTCCTAAAGCAATGTATTTCACTTCCTGCAAAAAATAGTAAAATCGTTTTAATTTCTTCATTTCTTAATGCATTTAAATTTTCTTCCGTATAACGTTTTTTAATTGTTTCATCAAACAACAATTGAATTTCTTCTTCTCCAAATAATGAATCTTCAGTATTTCCATTATTAATTTCAGAACAACCCACTTTAATCATTGATTCTTCTGAAGTTTTAGTTTCCATTTTGATTATCACCAAAAAAATTATAAACAAACGAATGCTTAACTCTTTTTTATAAGGATAAATTTATAATTATATTAAAATTAAGAATTAAAATAATTAGAAATATTATAATAATTTTTAGTGAATAATTCATTGTTACCTTTTCTTTTATTAAAAAAGCCATTAATCACAAACCAATAAGATAAATAGAAAAAAATATATTTTGCTTTTTCTATTTTTTTTATTTGAGATTTTTCTTTATTGATTTGTATTTGTAATTCATCTAAAAATTCGGCAAAAAAAAGTTTAATTTTAAAACTACTTCCTAATCTCATAAAGCATTTAATATAAGCACAAATAGTATTTTGAAAATTAAAATCTTCAGCATTAATATTCAATTTAATTAATTGATTAGTATTTTTCTTACATATATCAATTATAATACTATTCATATTTTCTTGTAATAAATATGGATTAACAATTTGACGAAAATTTAAGTAATTTAAATAATTATTTATCCATTTTCTATTTTTTTTCTTTGATATTTCTTCTTGATCATAATTATTAATCGAAGAAAAACAATTAAAAGAATCCATTAAAGCTCTTAAAAAAGATTTAATCTCTATTATATGAATATTATAATCTTTTAATAAAGATGCATCTTCCTTTACATTTAATATTTTATTTATTTCACTGGAAAATTGTTTTGATTTTTGAATTTCATTTTCATTTAAAAAAGGTTCTATTTTATTTAAAACTTCTTTAAAAATTGGAAGGAAATTATTTTTTAAAGATGTTATTAATTCTTCTTGAGGAAATTTTTTTAAATATGAAATAAAAATATTTGCTCTTTTTTCATTAGTTTCATTAATATTTAATGATTCTTCTCCATATTGTAAAAATTCAAAAAAAAATTGATATTTATTAAATAATTGTATCTTATTTGAATTTTCATTTAATTTTGATAAAAAAATTTCAAAACATTCATAAAATTTAAAAAACATTCTTTTATTATTTATTTGATTTTTATATAAATTCAATAAATTATTTATATCTTTATTATCATATCTATAACCATAATCACCATAAATATATTTTAATTTACTTTGAAAAAAATTGATAATTTCTTCTTCAGTTTCTTTTCCTTTTAATAAAGGATCAAAAATTAAATATTCATCATCATCCCAATTATGCATTAGAAAAAATTGAAAAATTAATAATTTGAAATAATATTTAAAAGATTGAATACTAATTTGATGTTTATTAATAATATCAACTATGAATTTAGCATTATCTGAATTAGGAATAAATAAACTTAAATTTTTTGAATAAATAACATCATATAATATTTCTTGATAAACATTTTTACTTGAATCAATTTCAACAGAATAAAAAATCATTTTAGAAAGAAAATTACTTCTAATTTTATCAAAAACAAATCTTGGATCAAAAGCAGAATCAAAAATAATAATATAATTAAATTGTGGTTTTTCTTGTTTTTGATAATCTATTAATCTAGAAAGAAATAATGATAAACTTATATTATCAATTTTATGAAGTTCTCCCACAATTAAAAGTCTTGTTTTTTGTTTATTTTTTTCTTCTAATTCAACAGTTAAATTATCTATATTTAAATCAGATAGTAATTTTTTAATGTCTTTAAATGCAATTTCTCCTTTAGGTCTATATATTGTAGAAGTATCAATAGAATTTAAATCTTTTTTTTTTAAAAATTTAGCCAATCCTTGAAAGAAACTACTATTATTTTGGTCTGTGTTTAAAATTAAACAATTTAAATATTCTTTATTATATTCTCGGGTACAAAATTGATATATTTGCTCATAAATTTTATGATATTTTGAATCCATTATATTTGTACATACTTCTTCAAATTGTTTATAATAAGCAAAAAATGTTTTTCTTAGTTGATCTTTTATTTTTTCTTGATATTGAGAATTGTTTAATATAAATCCTTTTGAATTTTTATTGTATTCATCATCAATATCCATTTTATTATTCTTTAAATTTAATTTTGGAGGAGTGATAATTAATGTATTTAAATTTTGAAAATTTTTGAATGAGGGAAGTAAAGATGATTTGGCGGAGAACATTTTAAATTATTTCAAATAAAAATTAATTATTAATTCACTTAATATTTAGAAATATATTAATTTTTAAAGGTAATCTAATTAAAAACAAATACGACAAAAAAAATTATTTTTTTTAAAAATAAAAGAATAAAGTATTGAAAGAACTAAAAAAACTTTACAATTTAAAATCTTTATATAAAAAACTCTTCACTCAAATTTTAATGTAAATTTAAGAATTGGAAAATAAATATTGACTTAGCTTTTTATTTTATATATAATATATCAAAAATTTAAGTTACTCATTTTTATTAATTTTAAAGATAATAATAAATCAATTTTTAATATAAATGCAAAATACTATTTATTCTAAAATCATTAGTTTGGACATTGCAACTATTTTTGATTTTTCCAAAAGTTTCCTCATCTAAAAATTCAACGTAAGAAGTATTGAAACCTTTTAAATTTAAAATATTCAATGAAGAACATCCATAAAAAGTCTGCTTCATATTTTTAACTTCTCCAGTTTCAAAATTTGATAAGTCTAAAATAATCAAAGAAGAACATCCTTTAAAAGTACCTTCCATAGTTGTAACATTATTTGTAATAAAATTAGATAAATCAATATATTTTAAATTAGAACATAATTGAAACATATAATCAATATTAATAAGATTTGGAGTTTTAAAATTAGATAAATCTAATACTTGTAATTTAGAACATTGAGAAAACATATTATTCATATTTTCAACTTTTTCAGTATTAAAATTATATAAATTTAAATTTGTTAAAGAAGTACATAATTGAAACATTGCAGTCATTTTTCTAACATTTTCGGTATTAAAATTAGAAATATTTATTTGGTTTAAAGATTCACATTGATTAAACATTAAAGTCATATCAATAACATTATGAGTATCAAAATTAGATAAATTTAAATCTGTTAATTTTAAACAATTTGTAAATAAACCACCCATTCCTATTACATTCTTTGTTGAAAATGTTGAAAAATCTATTTTTGTTAATGAAGTACATGATTCAAACATTGCTGTCATATCTTTTAATTTATTTGTATTTATACCATTAAAATTAATTGAAGTTAATGATGAACAATTATTAAACATTCCCATCATATTTCTTACTTCACTTGCATCAAAATCTGATAAATCAACAGAAAATAAATTTTGGCAATAATAAAACATTAAACTTGCATTTGTTATTTTTTTTTTAAATACAAATTTTATTTTGTGGATTCCTTCTTTTTCAAATTTATGTGTAAATGAAAAAGGTTTTTTCTTATTATTTATATATATTTCACAATTATTTTCTATTTCCTTCTTATTTGTTAATTCATCAAATAGGTTATAATTTAATATTTGGATTTCTTTTTTGTTTAAATCTTCTTTTAAAATTTTATATTCTGCAATAATACAATTTTGATTAGGAATTTTTATAGTAGGATTTTTATTAACATTCTCAAGTTTTTCTTTTAAATTATTTATTTCAATTTCTAAATTATTTTTATCTTCTTTTTCTTTTTGAATTTGATTCCTAGATTCAATTAATTCATTTTGTAAATTCATTATTCTCTTATCTTTTTCTTTTGTTTGAGCAATTTTTTTTAAATTCTCAATTTCTGAATCTGCCTTATCTTTTTTACGTAACATTTCTTGTATTTGATTTTGTAATCTCATCACTCTTTGATTTAACTCTTTATTCAAGTTTCCTTGGGTTTTTGATTTTAATTCAATGTTTTCTTTTTTTAATGTTTCAATTTCTTGTTTCAGTTTTTCATTATTTTCATTTAAATTTTCAATTTTATCCTTAGAATTTTCAAGTTCTGTTTGTAAGTTCATTATTCTTCTATCTTTTTCTCTGTCACCCATTTCTATATTATATTTTTTTATTATTTCTTTTTTTAATAAACTTAATTTGAGGTTTTTTATAACTATTAAATTATATCTTTAAACAAGTATTTATTATCTAAAAACATAATATTAATTAAATATTTATTCTCATAATTAAAAATTTTATAATTTATTTTTTGGAATATTTAAAATATGTCTCATGACGAGACTATATTTACACTAGATAAAATATCTTTTACTCAATATTATTCTTATTTTGGATATAATAATATATTTCTAGAATGTATCTTATATGATGCTTTAATGATATCATTTTCTTTAGGAAGTTTCTTATTTTTTTCTATTTTTTCATATTATTTTTATTATGGAGGAGGAGGAAGTTCAAATACAAAAAGAAGTATTGAAATTCATATTTTAAGAACAATATTATTTTTTCAATTTATTTTAATAACAACATGTTACTTATATACAAATCATATATTTGTTTTAGATATAACAAAAGAAATTGAAGTTTTCTTAAAATTTTGTTTTAGATTATTTTTTAAAGACTTAAATTCTTTTCATAGTTTTATATATGAAAAATTTTTACTTTTATATCAAATAATTGTTTTTGATTATATTTATTGTCAAATTGTTTTTGTAAGTAGTAATTTATTTCCTTTAAGAAAACATATTCATTTATTTTATTTTAATATGTTTGTTGTTAGTATTATTGTTGGTTCTTTTCAATATTATCATCAAGAATTTTATGGATTAGTTTTTATTTCAATTGTAATTTTTATTTTATTATTTATGAGAAAATTAATTAGAACAAAAGATTTAATGAATAAAATTATTTTATTGTGTTATTTTTTAGGATTTTGTTTAACATTTTTATCACTTTTTTATTCTTTTTATAATTCCTGTTCAATATTATTACCTTGTATATTTAGTTTTATTATTGATTTTTCTATATATGAAATAATAAAAAGAAAAAATAATAGTGAAATTAATTCTAGAACAATTCATAATGAGCAAAATCATTCGGATAGTCATTATATTGAAAATGAAAATGATTCTGTTCAAAATTTGTAAATAAAAATAGTTAATTATTTATAAAATTAATATATTGTAATTGTTGTATATTTATTAAAGAGTCAAAAATATTTATTTTATCTTTTTAGATTTTACTCTTAAAGGAATTAGGCTTTTATTCAAAACTCCATTTTGTTTTTTTTTTATTTGATAATAATTTGGAATTTTTGGTTGTTTTATTCCTGGTAAAAAAAATGAATTTGAATCCATTTCTCCAATTAATTTTTTATATTTCTTTTCAAATACTTGTCCTTTATCTTGTACTAAACTTTTATTAAATTTATCTATTAAATCCATTGAACTATTTCTACTAAATAATTTATTATTTCTTGAATTATTAAAAGAATTTTTTCTTTGATAATAATTTTTCATATTTAAGTTTGATATTTTTTGTTTAAAAATATTTTTTTCTTTTTTTAAATGTGATAATTTATTATCAACTTCAGGAACTAAATCAAGAGAATCAATAGTATCAATTAATATAGAATTATCTTTTAAAACATTTTGATTAATATTTATATATCCTGAAGAAGAATTCTTTGTTCCTTTTTCAATTGAATTTAAAGTACTTTTTCCACCAATAAGTGAATTACTTTTCTTATATGAACTTCTAGATATAGAAGATAAATTTAAAGAAAGATCTTTAATATCATTTTTTATATTTTCTTCATGATATTTAATTTTATTTTTATTAATATTAGAAGTTTCATCATATATATCATAAAATTCTCCAAGAGAATATCTTTTAAATAATTTTGAATATTGTTTACTTCCAATTTTTTCTCTTTTATCATTATTTTTAATATTTACTCCAATTTCAGGTTGAAATATATTAAAATTATCTCCTGCTGGAGGACAAATTGCTTTAAGTGGACCTTGTATTTGTTTTACTGGTATAATTTTTGTTTTAATATAATTTTTAAATAATTTAATTTCTTTTTTTAATTTGTTATTTGAATTTGAATCAATTTTTGCAGAAACTGTTTCTACTTTTATTTCATCTTTATGATTAATATAATATGAATAAAAATCATCTTCTTTTTGTTTTATGTTTTGAATAAATGTACTTTTAGGTATAACATTTCCAAATTCTTTTATTAAATTTTTATTGTTTATTCCTTTAATTCGAATTATTTTTCCATTTGGATCAAATGAATATTTATTAAAATCTATTTGGTTTTCATTTGTGTATTTCCTTATTTTATTTTTTTGACTTACTCTTTTTTTTAAATCTGTATTTTCAAGTAATTGCTTTTTTTTCTCCTTTAATTCTATTTCAAATTTTTCTCTTAAAATTTTAATTTCTTTTGGTTCTTGTCTAATTATTATATCTTGGATTTTATAAGAAGGCATACTTAAATTTAATTTTTTTTTTTCTTTTTTTATTTCAGAGTTATCATAATAATTATTCATTTTTAATGATGATGATTTATTTATTTTAGTTTTTGAATCATTTGATAAATGAAAATTTGATTCTATAATTTCATTAATTGCTTTATTATTTAAACGTTCTTCCTTTTTCACAATATTTAAAGTATAAACATCCTTTTTTATTTTTTTAGGTTCGATTATATCACACCAATTTTTATCTCCTTCATATAAATCATCTTTATCATAATTCAAATATTTTAATCTAAGAAGAGGATCAATTGATTTTCTTAAATATGTCATTAAATATTTTGAAAAATTTTCATTATTAAAAAGATTATTTGTAAATACTTTATTTATTGATATACTAATAATTTTTTCAATCATTATCTTTGAGATAATTTCAGAATCATTTGAAAAAGAAAAATTGTCTTTTTTCAAGTTATCTTTTGGAAAATTTTTATGATTTACTTTATTCAACATTCTTATTTAAAAAATTAAATTATAATTTATAAATATTATTAATCGTTAAAAATATTTATATTTTATTATACTTCAAATAAGTATAAAAGTAGTATCTTCATTTTTATTGATGAACTTTGATATCTTACTTTTTATAATAATTAGATTAGTTATATTTTTTACAACCAGTTATAACATTTCGAATTCCTTTGAATTTCGATGATATATTAATATTTTTTATGAATATAAAATTAAATAAACCCGAAAATTAGATTATTGAAATTTTTAAATATTATTTTCAAATTAAAAGTAAATTCAAAAAATGATAAAATAAATATTTAAAGACTTAATTAAAGAACAAATAAAAAAAAATAAAAAAACTCAATGAAAATAAGATCTATCTTTTATTCATTTTTTCTACAATAATTTTTGAAGAAGATACTTCACATCCTTTTGTTGAATTTAGAGAATCAAAATAAGCAAAAATACATAAAATAAACCAAATAGAACTTTAAATAATTTTATCTAATTAATTCCTAAATATCATTAAATCTAAATAATTTTATAATCATATTAATACATTTAAAAAAGTAACTAAATCAGAATGAATTTCTTTTTTACTTTCAAAAACCCAAATTTCTTTATCATTCCAATTTTTAATAAATTATTTCTTCATAAACAATTAAAAGTCTAAAATTCTGAAGCTCTTAATAATATTTCTAATTACATTATCAATTCATCATAGGATGTGATATTTTTTTATTAAAAGAATTAAAAAATCGAATTATTATGATTCGGAATTATAATAATATAATAGATGTGAATAAAATTGATAAAGCTAATCTTAAAGAGTCAACTGTAAAATCAAGAAATTATTGTAAATAACATAATTTATAATTTTTTGCAATTTCTGTTAAGGATAATAGTAGAATTGGCTATATGATAACTAAAATTTTATCAATTTATTATTAAATTACTTCTTAACATTAATAAATTGAATTAATCTTTTATTATTTATATATTTACATATTTAAGAAAAAGAAAAAAATTGAAATTATAAAATAAATGTAATTTAATAAATATATCATAATTAAATATTGTAAAAAACTAAACATTTTTCTTTTTAATAAATATTTAAAATACAATACTTTATTTTATTCATATAAATTTATAAAATTATTCATCATATTTATTTTATAAATATTAAAAAAATTGAAATAATGGGACAAAATCCATTAAATAACTCATTTATCTCATCAATTGAAAACGAAAAAAGTAAAAAAAAAAATAATAGTCAATAATTAGTATCAACGTCCCAATTTGAAATATTATATATAATAGGAAGAGGAGGATTTGGAAGAGTATGGAAAGTCTATCATAAAAAGACAAAATATCCTTTTGCATTAAAGCAAATATCCAAAGTAAAAATATTAGCATATAATTCAGTATCAAATATATTATCAGAAAGAAACTTTTTATCCAAGCTCCAAAATAAATTTATAGTAAATTTAATAGCATCATTCCAAGATTTTAACTATATATATTTTTTATTAGAATTAATTAAAGGAGGAGATTTAAGATATCATTTAGATCATTATAAATATACAATAACAGAAAAACAAATAAAATTTTTATTAACAAATTTAATATTTGCTTTAGATTACATTCATTCAAATGGAATTGTTCATAGAGATATAAAACCAGAAAATATAATTTTTGATGAAAACGGTTATGCAAAATTAACTGATTTTTCAATAGCAAAAATAAATAATGATGAAATATATGATATAAGCGGAACTCCAGAATATATGTCACCTGAATGTTTATTTGGTAAAAAACAAAAATATTATTCTGATTTTTATAGTTTAGGTGTTGTTTGTTTTGAATTAATATATAGAAAAAAGCCTTTTGTTGGAAAAAATAAAAAAGATTTAAAAGAATTAATTTTATTTAAAAAAATAAGATTGTATGAAAATTCTCTTTATAGTGAAACATTATGTAATTTTATTAATTCTTTATTAGAAAGAAATACTTATAAAAGAATTGGATTTAAAAAAGGTATTAAGGAATTAGAAGAACATTTTTTGTTTGAAGATATGAATTGGAAATTAATTTATGAACAAAAAGAAACTTCTCCTTGGAAAGAAGTTTTAGATTATAGTAAAGTTAAATATTGTTTTGATGATGAAATTTATGATAGAGAATTTTGTGCTAAAAAAAATTATATTGGCACAAACACTAAAATGAAATATGCAAAAGTTGAAGGAAATTTATTTTTTGCTAATCAAAATTTTTTCAGGAATTTTACTTATGTTGCTTTGTTTAAAAATATAAATAATATATGTTTGAAAAATCCTTTTGAAATTAATAATATTATTAGTCAAAAAGAATTAAATAAAATTAGATATTTAATTCAGAAAAATGAAGAGCAATTACCGAATTTACCTTTTAAAAATAATTATTATGAAGGTAATAGTAAATATGAAGATTTATTAAAGTCTTATTTTGATTATAAAATATTAAAATATCAAAAATTAAAAAGTAAAATTGCAAGAGGAGATTATGATAATAGTTGGGAACCTCATTTTGAAAAAAAGAATGAGAGTAATAAAGATATATTATTAAAAAAAAGAATTGAAAGTTATTCAAATAAAGATCTATTTACTTCAAGAAGTATTGAAAATCATAGTTCATATAAATTTAAATTAGGAATCAATAATAATATAGAAAAAAAAGAAGAAGAAGAAAAAAAATCAGAAAAAAAAAAAGAAGAAAAAAAAGAAGAAGAAGAAGAAGAAGAAGAATCATTTGATAGTAATTGTTCAATTTGTAAAAAAGCAAGAACAAAAAGACTATCAGTTCCTCTTCCAATCATTGAAAGAAGTAAAAATAAATTTCATTCGTCAAAATCGGAAATAATATCAAAGGATAAAAAAAAATCCTCATTAAAAAAAACAGGTTCTGTTCCTTTTATTAAAATTAAATCTCCTTTACCTTTATAAATTTAAAAATAAATTAAGTTTTATAATTAAAAAAAAATAATTCTTTCTTTTTATATATTATTTAAATCAATTATTTATATCATATTTGAACAATTATTGATTTTGTTTTTTATAACAAAATTATGTGAAATCTTATTAATAAAAAATATAAGGATGAGATTATATACCTTTTTAAATAATATTATCTAATTTTAATCACCGATTATTTAATATATTAATGTATGAATGAGATTTTTCAAATTTATTCCAAAGATTCTCTAAATTAACCTATCAGTTCATCATGATTGTTTATAAATTAAATGAACGATTAAATTTAAATAGTAAGAAACCAAATAAAAAACTCAAATTGGGAATATAATAAAGATTTAAAATTAAATCAAGGAATTACTAATTCTTTTTCTATTTCTGATAAAAATGATAATATAAACAAAAAACTAAGTCTTAATTAATTTTTAAAAAAATTAATTAATTCTATATTTAAAAAAAAATAAAAATTAATATAATTCAATCATCTTATTAATAATAAACATTATTCATAACAATATTTTTTATTATATATAAAATGATAATAGGGAATAATAACTTTAATCAAAGCAATAATGATTTTGAAAATAAAGACTTAGATTTTGAAGAAATAAATCAAGAAATTTCTAAAGCTTTAATAGATATGACAATAGAAGATTCAAAAGAAAATAATAATAATGAAAATTCATTAAATTTTTTAGGGAATGAGGAAATTAATAATTCTAATAATTCAGATATATCAAATTCATCTTTTTCAAATAAATCATCTCCTCATTTAAATATACCAAATAATTATTTAAATTTAGGTTTTTCAAATAATTATAATTTATTAAATAATAGTTTTAATAGTTACTCAAATAATCAAATGATAAACTATAATAATCTAATTAATTCTTTTCAAATGGATTATTTAAATAAATCTTTTTCTTCTTCATTTTATTCTCCAAATTTATTTTTCTATAAAAACAATCATTCTCAAAATAATTTAAATACTCGTTTGTTTAATAATTATATAAATTTTCCTGAAAAAGAATATGAAAAACCTGTTTTCAATAATAATAATAATAAGGATTGTTTAGATTCTCCAAAATATATAATTCATTTAGATAATGTTTTAAAAGAAAAAGATAAAAGAACAACAATAATGATAAGACATATTCCAAATAGATATAATTTAACTTTATTAATAAATGAAATTAATGTTAAATTTTCTGAAAAATTTGACCTATTATATTTACCTTTAGACACATCAAATAATTCGAATTTAGGTTTTGGATTTATAAATTTTACTAATTCAATCCATATTTTGTATTTTTTTTCTGAGTTTAATAATAAAAAATGGAACCATTTTAATAGTGATAAAAGATGTCAACTTGTATATGCTAAAACACAAGGAAAAAATGATTTAATTAAATATATTCAAAGAA
>JAEEGI010011229.1_pt1 | contig 19356 bp, 20 predicted proteins | sample 8958751 | NCBI WGS metagenome assembly JAEEGI01 (sample SAMN16246545, study PRJNA631951) | gut metagenome | biome: gut microbiome; feature: rumen; material: KS-attached | host: Bos | place: Iran: Karaj | collected 2018-10 | reverse complement strand
ACCTTAGAGCTTCAGACTAGATGAACATCCGAATGTAACTATTTGAATTTATTTGCATAAATTCATTCTCTCATAACGTAGTTCATTCACTTTTCAGTGAAATCACTTAGACTAAGCAAAAGCCATAATTACCTTAAAGGTTATTTAAAGGTTATTATGGATCGTTTACTTCCTTAGAAAGATATACAAATCTGGGAATCTGTTTAGACAGTTCAGGAGTGATTAACTCAGACCTTAAATCAAACGATACCCGTGATATGAATATGTCTCAGTCTGATAACGGTAATTCTTAAGAATTAACATCACTGATGGTAGGAATTTGTCCATGCTATTTTCCCGGTATTACCTCATCAAGAAAGATTTCAGAACTGTCTGGATGGATTGGATCTGCAAAGTAAATCCGGTATTCAATATCGCTGCGTGAGAGCATCTGCTCGGGATCCCGTTTGGTTTCACTGCTGACAAAAATAAACGTTCTGTCTCCATTCAGATCAAGTCTGAAATAAAGGTTGCTGAGCGTATAGGGACTCCCTTTTCCCTTTGTCACCATTCTGCTGTCGTATTTACCGGTCGGATGTACCGTCAGATATCTGTTTTCCTTCTTAAGCCGTTTTACCAGCCGGCACTTTTTTCGGTACATCTTAAAAATCAGAAAAAAGACTGCAGAAGCGCAAAGCGGGATCAGAGGAGTATACCAGAAGCAGTCTGCAACAGTTCCCCAGTCTTTAAGCATGTAAATATTCCCGCTTTTCAGTGCGGTAAATTCACTGCCTGGGGATGCAGAGATGTACCGGGTAGTGACTTTGAATTTTGTCTGATCATCAGCCTCAAGTGTCAGATAAACATATGATTTTCCGTGATAGACTTTGACGACAGTGGCATGAATCTCGCTGCAGTCACCGGTTGCGGCTGACCACAGCAGCCGGTAGAAATCGGTAATTACAAGAGAATGCATCAGGAAGAACAAAACGGCACCGAAAAAAAATAAATTTCGATTCAATACATAGGATTCATCGCGCAGACTGATACAGTGGCGGAAACAGTCCCTGGTGGTGTGTTTCGCGACGGTTTCAAGAAGGTCATACGGTCTCGTCATAGTTTACGGATTGTCCCTGGTTATTTCCTTTGATAAATTGTACTCTTTTTTTTCTCATAACTAAACGGAGATCTGTCAGTTCATGTTCTTGGAATGTGATCAGGCATGTCATTTCGTATGAGATGGACAGTCGCCCGGCTTTACGGTTGACAGACCTGATAATTGTGGTTCATGAAGAGTATTGATAATAGATCTGCCATGGAATAAAATCCATCGAAAAACGGATCGGATATACCGGTCCGGACACGTTTGTTTAAAGGAGGTAGAGATTATGGAACGTGAACAGCAGGAACTGCTGCAGAAAATTGCCGCGGCCGGAACAGCTTCCGGCAAGTATCACAGAAAAGCTGGAGCACAGAACGGTGCGGAGGATTGCAGACGGCTTTTTACCGGAGGGCTTTGTGTATGCGACGAGCATTTTATGGCAAAGAGTGCCGGAATGATAATCATTGCTCTTTTTGCTCTGCTGTTTCACTACGGCTTTGCCCATGAGTATTATAATCTGCAGTTCTCAAGATTCACCGGCGGATATACCAGCACCGGTGCACAGGTACACCAGATTACCCATATCAGAGGAACTGATTTAATTGATTTGAAAACAGATGACGGCCGTATGTTTACGGTGAAAACAGATTACATCAAGGCGGCCAGAGGGGATAAAGTGGAGGTTGCCTATAACAGTTTCAATCCGCGATACGCCTATCTGAAAAATCCTAAAACGCTGCTGGATGTATTTCTGTACAATTCGCTTATTGCTCTCGGAGCATTTATCTACTGTGTCATCAAAGCGTTTTCAAGTTCAAAATACGGGCGGATATTCCGCAGACTGAAGGCTGCGAACAAATATGTAACAGTGGAACCGACAGGAGTATATGATACCCGCATAAAAAGGATCGGCGGAGGTAGCGGAAAATCTGCGGATATCGAGCAGTACAGACTGCTTTACCGGCTGGAAATTCCTCAGGCCGGTGAATATTTCTTTGCAGGCAGCTGGTCGGTGCGCGCCCCTGAAAAACAGCTTGCCAGAGATAATATTGAGTACCGGGTGTATTTTGAAGATCCGGACAATCCTTCCGGCAGCATGTACTTTATTGACGAGGTTAAACGCAGATAGCTTGCCGTTATTCCCTGCCGGCTCGGCATTCGCTGCAAAGCCCCTGGATTTCGATACAGTTGTGCTCCACCGTCATGCCGGTTCTGGCGATGTGTTCATAGATGGAGCTGCACAGTTCAGGATCCTGGATTTCCATGGTCCGGTGGCATTGTGAACAGATGAGCAGCAGGGTGGTGCGGTGGTGCTCGTCATGGTGACTGCAGGTGCATGAAACGTAGGCATTGAGGGAATTGATGCGGTGGATCAGCCCCTTTTCGATAAGATAATCCAGGGAGCGGTAGATGGTGGCCGGGGTCAGTTTAAGATCTTCAGCCTTCAGTCTTTCAATAATATCATAGGCCTTGATCGGCACCTTCTCACCCACCACGGCATCATACACTGATTTTCTTATTCTGGTCAGGTGTACCTTCTCCACGCAGTGACAGCAGTGATTTACATCATAATCGTGACCGGTCATAAAATATTCTCCTATAATCTGAACAGCAGTAAACCTGCAAGGGAAAGTGCAGTTCCAAGAACCGTGCCTGCAGCGGCGGCTTTTCTGTTCCCGTAAAGAAGATTGCGGCCGGACAGGTTGAAAACGGCCACATAGGTAATCACACCGCCTATCCCGCTCAGCAGCAGACGGTAGTTATCAGAGTTCGGACTGATATCAAGGCACAGATAAACTGCTGCTGCGAGAATCACCGGAAGAATACTCAGCAGGAAGATATATTTAATCCTGCCGGAGAAGGAAAGGTTTCTAAGGGACAGCCCCACCGACAGACTCAGCGGAATGTTGTGCATCAGCAGTGAAACAACCAGCATCATTCCGATATTCACCGCATGCACCAGGGTTGCAAGTACCATGAAATATTCAGGAATATTGTGGATTACCAGAGCCAGCACAGTGAATTTACCGTCCTGTTCGCTGCATTCACCCTCACAGCAGCAGGAGCGGGAGAACAGCGCGTTGATCAGGTAGATCAGCATGAATCCGGCAAAAAACGCCGCAAGAGCATGGGCTGAGAATCCTGACACCAGCGTGAACAGACCGATGCAGAGCATGATCCCGCCGGCCAGGGAATGAATCAGTGATAATGCAGCGCCTGCAAGTCTGATCCGGTGCAACGGAAGAATAAGACCGAGGCTCAGTACCATACCTGCCAGGAACAGAATTGCCAGCGGACGGCAGATATTGCGCTCTTCATCCAGATTCAGGATCTGTGCATTATCCATGCTGTAGCCGCTGGCAGCGGGAAGATCATCCCTGTCGCTGCCGGAGGTTGAACTGTCAGCACGGAGCACTCCTTTTATCTGAACCTGATCCATAGCTTTAATCCGGCGCGGCTCCTTCAGGGTGACCATGATAATCTGGTTTTCAGGAGGAGGCGGAACATGAATGCAGGCGCCCATATACGGAACCAGCAGGAAGCTGCGCAGATGTTCCGGATCATCATAGTCGACCGGTACTGCAAATCCGGTCAGTATGATTTCCCTGTTTAAGAGGGCTGTGTTGATTCCTGCTTCCGAAATACCGGCGGACACCCGTTCGATCCCGGCGGCATCGGTGACACCCTCTGCAGAATTCGCCGCCAGTGCTGCAGGATCTATCAGATCGTTCCAGACAACGGTGTCAGCAGTGGCAGCGGCGCAGGAACCGGTGCTGAAAAGGAGAGCAAGCAGCAAAAAAACTGCAGTAATAAAACTAGATCGAAGCATTTAGACCGTCCGACAGACTGATGCGGTATGCCTTGTAGGCCGGGATCAGGCTTGCAAGGAAACCGGCGGCAAAAATTCCGCAGATAATCATAATTTCCGTAACGGAAAGGAGATCCGGAGTAATAAAGAAACCGTAGTTTTCAGCAAAATACCGCGCATAAAGATAGATAAGGGTATACACCGTAAGCAGACCCAGCGTCACACCGCCAATTACCACGATGAATCCCTCGTAGATCATCAGCAGTATGATGTCAAAAGGGTTGGCTCCGACAGATCTGAGTATGGCAAGTTCGCGTCTGCGCTGACCAAGCCCCGCCAGAATTACGGCCACCAGTCCCAGCAGACTTGATACGGTAACCAGCAGAGAGGTGATCCACAGAACCTGCTCACCGCTGTTTAGTATATTCCACAACTCGTCGATGGCCACTCCCGGGATAACCGCCATAAGTGATTCGTATTTATATTCATTTATCGCCTTCTGCATGGCGAAGGTGTGTGAACGTTTGTTCAGACCGATGAACGCAGCGGTTACGCTTTTCGGCCGCAGATCCATCTGTTTCAGCTGTGATTCGGTGAGTTTAAGCCCGGCCACCGGGAGTCCTCCCTTCCAGTTGACATGGATCGCCTCCATGGCCGGCAGGTAGATGATGATACTGCGGTCGATCGGGGTTCCGGTCGGACTCATGATACCGCTGATCTCAAAGGATACATTGTCATGTACAGCTGATGCTGTTTCCACTGATCCGTGGGTGAGAAGGATCTTCTGTCTCAGCCGGTAGTTGAGCTTTTCCGCCACCTCGCTGCCGATAGCGACATCGAACATTCCGGCCGGGGCGTTACCCAGTCTGAATCTGATCTCTTTACGGTCGGCATAGCGGAAATGTTTAAAAAAGTTTTCATCGGTGGCCACTACCGGAAATGATTTATGTGAGTCTCCAAGCGAAACCGGTATTACCCAGGATACCTTGGGATCCAGGGAAATCTTCTGCAGTGTCTCATATCCCATATTGCTGGTGGCACTGCCGATATGGAAAACAGAGTAGAGCAGAAGCTGGATCTGACTGGTGCGGGCGCCGATGATCAGATCTGTTCCGACCACTGAATTTACGAAATTCTCCTTTACCTGGGTGCGGATTTTCTCAATTCCGAGCAAAAGAGCGGTGGAAATGGCGATGGCGCAGATGATCAGAAACAGAGTTGATCTGCGGTTCCAGGCACTTTTTAGGGCGATTTTCAGAAGACTGTAGAATTTTTTCATGATTTTATCCGTGATATCCGGCATGGTTTATTTCATTCAGATCTACCGTTCTGCTGAACTGCGGTGCCAGATTCAGATCGTGGCTTACAAAAAGCAGGGTGGTGTTCTGCTGCCGGCACTGTTTCATCAGCACATCCAGAAAAGAGATGCGCCGATCGTAATCCAGAGCAGAGGTCGGCTCATCGGCCACTATAAGTTCAGGTCTGCCGATCAGTGCCCGGGCTGCAGCAACGCGCTGCTGCTGACCGATGGAGAGCTGACGTACCTTTTTGCCCCAGCTGTCCTCCGGCAGATCAAGTTCGCTCAGCAGCTGCTTCACCCTCTGTTTAACCGAGCCCTGTTCGTTTTGTTCGCGGCCGGAACAGAGCAGGCAGGGCAGAAGCACATTCTCCTCAATGGAAAGATAGGGGATCAGGTTGAACTGCTGGAAGATGAAGCCGATATGGCTGACCCGGTACAGATCACGACGGTATCCGGGAAGATCGCTGATGGTTACGTCCCCGATCCTGATGCTGCCGCTGCGGGGGGTAAGGATCCCTGCAATAAGATTAAGTAGCGTCGATTTGCCTGAACCGCTGGGACCTGCCAGAAAGATCTGCTCGCCGCGGCTGATTTCGAGCGACGGTATGTCCAGCAGATCCTCCTTCTGTTTAGGCCATCTGAAGGTAAGTTTATCGATCTTTATGGCAGTATTCATGGCTGTGCTATTTAAGGTTTATGATGTGGCTGTCTGCTTTGAGTTCAAAACCTTTCTGCAGTTTTTCAGTTACAACCTGTGCTGAAATGCTGTGAAGCGCTGGAAAGTTTTTAAACAGATTAACCTCGATGGAACTCAGACTGTCGATTTTTTCGCATCTGTAGGTCACGGTCAGTTCAAAATCCCCGTGACCGTCATCGAATTCCACATCATGTTCAAAGCCTTTGACAAAGCATGCAGCTTCGGAGTTGATTCTGAAAGCGGAATCCCCGCTGAAAATACCGGATGAAAGGGTTTTGAGAAAGCTGTTGTATTCGGTGATCTGCTTTTCATCCCCAGGTTTGTGTTCAAATGAAATAAAATTAATCATCGGACTGTCAAGTTCAAGAACAACGGTACTGTCATCCTCCGTAAACACATTCAGTACAGCAGCTCCGTGAACATGGGCGGCGTGTGCTTCGTGTGCGTGTTCCTCCTCTTCGTGTGCTGCGGCGTTCATGAATGGAATACACAGTAATGCAGTCAGTATGAGTCTGGTTCTCATTTTATGTTCATCTCCTTAATAATTACACGTTCTACATCAGTGCAATCCCGGTGTACGGAAAATGCAACAATGTATCATTGAGCACATTATAGGTTTACTGTTATAAAAATGCAATAATGTAGCATTTTGTTTCTGCGGTTCTGATGAAACTTTTTTCCGCCTTGATTTGCAGTCTGTATGAGAACTGTACGGATAGGACAGTTAATCGCCAGCCGGCAGGGGAAAAGAGGATAATTGTAAAAAACGGTTGAAAACGTGATCTAGATCTGATTTAATAGCCGGTGAACAAACAAATGAAGTCAGCAAAGTTCACAGCTTCCCCAACCGGAGACTGTGGACTTTTTAATTTCTGCGGTATTCTGAATTTCTCTTTTCTTACGCTGCCGTTATTTTCCCTGATATTTGTTGGCAACAAATGGGACTATTTCAGTGTGCAGGTTTCAAAGTATACCGGGCAATATGCTGAAGTTCCCGCCCGGATCACTTCTGTAACCACTGCAATAGACCGCAGCACTGTAGAACTTAAGACTGAGGATGGCAGAGAATTTCGTACTACAGTTCCCGCCGGATTGGTTAAAAATGGTGATCAGTATACCGTAAGCTACAACAGAGGGAGCCCGGAACACTGCTTCATAAAGGAGATAAAATCACCTGTAGAACTTTTTATAGATCCGGTTCCTATGGTTACGGGGCTCATTGCTGTTTTTTTAGTTCTCATGCTTTGTATTGGTTTCCCGTATTTTAAATATCTGATCAGGCAGCTCAGAAAATACGAAAAATTAATGGAACACAGTACTGTTCAAAGGATGATTCACGAGGTGATTTCAGAAAAACAATAGTTTTTCCCTGAAAGATACCTGCAATCAAGGCACCCAGGTGGGCAGGATCCTCTTAATATTCCGAAATTTTGCTCTGAATTAAATTAATGCTTCTTTGTTTGTGGTAGCATCGGATCATGCGGCATTAAATTCTAATCAGCCGGGGTATTCATGTTTTTTTCACTACGGGGGCGTTATGGCCAAATTCAAATTCAATCTTCTAGCATCAATTGTAATCAGCAATATCTGCATGTGGAATGCCTGCTGCGCTGAAACAGTTTCTCTGGAGCTGGAGGCGGTCGGAAAAGATGAAACCGCCGCACTGGGTAAACTCAAGACCAGCGCACTCAGAACAGAGCTGGCCAGTATTCTCAGTCGTGATGAACTGGTAAAGAATGCAGCACAGATCCGCAGTGAAATCTTTCTTAAAGCTGATGAATTCGTTACCGTTTCAGACAATCTCCAGTATGTTAATGAAGGTGGAAAAGTTACAGCCAGAGGGACTGTCAGTGTCGATCGAGACAGAATTTCCGCTGTTCTCGGCAGAAACGGAATAAACACCGCCGGACCGGCAGTGTCAGACAGAACAGAATCCGTTGCAGCTGTTAGTCCGGCAGAAACGCCGGAGACTGAATCTGCAGAGCCTCAGCAGGGAACCGGTACTCAGACTGCTGAAAACCCTGTTCCCCCTGAGCAGAAAATATCTTCAGAACCTTCAGTCAATCCTTCAGAACGGAAAGATCCGTCGGCACCGGAGGCTTTGATACAGGCTAAAGTCTCTTCAGATCCTGAATTGAATAAAAAATTCCAGCAGAAAATTTCAGTGACGCTTACAAAAATTGAGGAACTGGAGGATTTTCTGAAACAGGGGGCAGATCCGAACGCGACGGTTACCGTATCACAGGTTTACAGTAAAAAAATCAAAGAAAACCGGTCGGCTGAAGTACCTCTGATCTACAAATATCTTACCTATTCCAACGTTAAGACCGAGGTGGTGAAACTGCTGATTAAATACGGCGCATATTACAACTGGGAAAGCGAAGACGGCAGACTCAGCGTTGCCAAACAGATCCTGAGCAAGGGGGATGATGAACTTATAGCCTACTGGCTCAGTCTCAATCCGGATCTGAAAAGACTCCGACAGCTCAACCAGTGGTCCTCCCGTGATGATGATGATCGCGAAAGTCTGCTTTACCTGTGGCTTCAGGATGGAAAAAGGATCAAAACACCGCAGCATCTTGCTGTGTTCAACCGTCTTATGGAACTTGGACTCAGTCCGAATGAACTTATCGGTGTTCAGAATCTTTATCTTTTGTATTTTGCCTACAGCAAAGGTGGAATCGACTACCTTAACGCTGCAATCGATCACGGTGCAGATCCTAATCTTTATACCCAGTTTGAAAGCGGAGCTTTCTACCTGATCGCAGAGGAGAACGATCCTGTCTCACTGAAAAATTATTTTGCTCATGGTGGTAAAACCGCTACTGAAAATAATCCTAGTTTCCTTTCAACCTATTTCAGTATCAGGTACAGAAACAGTTACAACCTCAACCGCAGAACTGCTGATGCGGAACAGCTCAGGAAGGCCGATGCCAGTCTTGATTTTGTCAAAGCCATGATTGAGGCCGGTTCTGACTACAATTACGAAACCGCAGACGGTAAAAGCACCATTGCTGAAGCTATGATGAGACAGCCGGTGGAGATTGTTGATTACTGGGCCGGGCTGAAACCGGATCTCAGAAAACTTAAAAAATATGACACGCTTAAACAGGAACTGCTGGTTAACTGGATGAACAACAAGGCGGTCGGGGAGCCGAAACACCTTGAGATTACGGGAAAACTGATAGATCTTGGATGTGATCCGTCCGCCAGAAACGGTAATCATTCTATAGTTGAAACCGCCTACGAGAAGGGAGGACTGCCGTATGTAAGTCTGCTTTTTGAAAAGGGGGCGGATCCGGATTTCAAGGATGCTTACGGTAATCCGCTGCTGTTCTGGGCGGCGGAGCGCAGGGATCCGCAGCTTCTGAAACTGTTTGCCGCAGCCGGAGCTGATTTCAATGCGGCTGATAAATACGGTAAGAATGTTCTTTTTGAATATGTTAATAAAAAGGATACTGATCCTGAATTTATCAGGAACCTTCTTGATGCCGGCTGTGACGCTGATTTCGTCCGGGCATCAAAAGGTACAACCGTACTGATGGAGGCGGTGAGTGACTACCGTGATCTGAATCTGCCGGTGGTGGATGTGCTGCTTTCCAGGGTAAAGAATATCAATGCTGTCAGCAAAACGGGAAAAACCGCCCTTATTCTTGCGGTCGAAGAGCCTAAAGTTCCTGATGAGGCTGTTATTCTTAAACTGATCAAAGCAGGAGCAGATGTAAATCTTGCCGATCAGGACGGTGCCACGGCTCTGACCTTTGCCATTGTCCGGGGACTGGAGCCGGTTATCAAACTTCTGCAGGAAAACGGTGCTGACACCGAAAAGGCTCTAAGTGTGAAAACCACGGTCAAGGTAAACGGGGAGAAGGTTGAAAAAACTCTGAAGCAGATGATCCTTGAAACTGACAATGAAAAGGCTGCAGCAATCAGACAGATGCTGAAGGACTATCTGTAGCAGGGAGCGTACGGCGCCCCTGTCGGCGTTATCATTCCATGCTGCGCATGGTTGAGCCTGCCGGGCGATCATTGAGCCGGTGGGCCAGTTTTGATTTGAACCCGTCAACCAGTCGATCTTCAGGCAGAAGCTCCTCCAGGACTACAATTCCCCTTCCGTCGAACTCGAATCCCATTACGGAAATAATCGGAAGTCCGTCCTCCTCATGATAGAGCAGTTCCATATTGAGAGTACGATCGACAATGTTTCCGTTCGGTCTGGTATCTTTATATTCGTGTTCAAATTCAATTTTTTCGCTGTTGGTCAGATCCAGATGGGAATAATCGTTTTCCACCTTTTTGTATTTTACGGTGAAAGACTCATCCAGCACGTTCTCTACGAAAATTTCCTGATTATTACGGAATTTTAATGAACAGCGCGGATAATCAGAAAACTTGTGGGTGCACAGCCAGGTGCCGGAGAATTTCCCTTCTCCTGTTCCTGAAAAACATCCTAATGTGAAAACCGCAATCAGGGCGGCGGTGAATGATGGCAGAAATTTCATGACGGCTCCTGTTTGGAAAAGAAGAATGACAGCCGTTGCGGTCTGTCAGAGCGGCAGCTATCCGCCCGATCTAGAATTTACTTGAATTTACCGGTACTGTCAAAATTATATGAGCGGAAATCAAACGAAACTCAAAAACAGAACTTCATATCGGACTTTGATTGCAGCAGATATGCTGACGGACCCGTAGAACTGCCGTCATGCCTTCATGTGCTGAAATATGTTCAAAGTGATCCTGTTCAAGCATGTAAACTCTGCACCTGTATTGATATTTGCGTATGTTGACTATATTATAAGTTCACGAGGACGGGGTTAACTCCTGAACTCTATGTGTTGTATTCTGCTGAGGAACCGGAATATCGGAACTGTTTATGAAGAAGATTGAACTTCCAATGATTAAATTCAGATTTGAACTTGAAGCTCTGGAGGAGATCCCGTTTCCTGTTTTCCGAGGATCTGCATTTAGAGGAGCCTTCGGCAGAGCGCTGATGGAAACGGTGGAACACCGGGTTTATCAGGAGATTTTTGAGTCTCACAGCACTTTTGAAAACAGCAGAAACAATGATGGAAGAACAATTCCCAATCCTTATTTTTTTGACGCCGCGGATTATTCCGGTACCGTGCAATCCGGCGGCCTCTTCGATATAGGTCTTGCTCTTTTCGGTACCAGAATGCGTTATGTTGAACATGCAGTCAATGCTGTCGTGTATGCTGCCGAGCACGGATTTTCCGTAGACAGGGGCAGAGCCAGGGTTAACCGGATTTTTCAGGTTATGTCAGACGGCAGTGAGGAACTTTTGTACGACGGCCGTCATGTGATAGTCAAATCCCAGCTGGACAAACATTTTGTCGTATTTTATCCGGAGCAGATAAACTGCGTTGAAATAGACTTCATCACCCCGACAAGACTTTTATGCAGCAATGAACTTCCTGATCTGCAAAAATTTACCCCCGGACTGTTATTCAGTCATCTGATTGGCAGGATCAGGCAGCTGTTCAATCTTTATTCCCACTATAGGTTCCCCGTGGATTACAGTGATGATGATTATCAGGAATATATCCGGAATATTTCAGTCTATGATAACAGGCTCAGGATATTTGAATGTGCCAGATATTCCAGCCGTCAGGATCGAATCATTAATCTTGACGGTTTTTCCGGCAGGGTGGTACTGACCGGAAGGGGGCTTGATTATCTTGCACCGTATCTTGCTGCAGGTGAATATCTGAGGGTGGGACATGCAGCGGTAATGGGACTCGGACAATACAGACTGAATTATCTTTTCTGATGACATATGTATGCCGGAGGAGGTTGTCCTCGATAAATTAATGGTGCGGCAGTATGATCTTGAACGCGTAATTTCGGAGTAATACTCCAGTCGCGGGAGAATGAACTCACTGTCTGACATTGATCTTTTGATATTATTGAATACAGCCTGGTACGTGTTGCGGCTGAAGAAATTTTTTCAGTTAATCCTGACAGCACCCTGGCTGTGTCGCAACCGGGAGTTTTTACAGTAGCCTATACATGATGAACGATTTTTACTTAAGTTCGGTTTGCCTGTGTTGAGGAAATGACAAAAATTAATTTGAGAGAGAAGATTCTGCTTGCAGGAACGATGTTCCGTTTTGAGCAGATTGATATGGATGACAGTCAGATTGCCGGCCTGTTCTGTGGAGAGTCTGCTGTATCTGCAATTCATGATGAACTTGAATCTGTTGTGATTGAAAACGTAATCAGAACGTTGGATTACCTCGAAGAACAAATGAGTACTGCCGAACTTATCCCCGACCTGGATTTATTTATAAGTTTGAACAGCATGCTTGCTCAAGAGCAGTCGCTTGAGGTGGGTACACTGAGAAGCGGGTACAGTTCGATTCCCTGTATCGGTCAGCTCCCTGTTCCGGATCGCAATGATGTTGAACAGTGGATCAGAAGATTAAACAGCACTCAGACTGGTAAGTTTAACCTGATGGTTGCTGAATGTTTCTGCAGTCTTGCAAAAATTCAGCCGTTTTGGGATGGAAACAAAAGAACATCCCTGCTGTTGTGCAATATTGTTCTGATGCAGAAAGAATCTGTTCTGATGCATATTTCCCGAGAAAATTATTCAGAGTTTGACAGAAAACTCACTCTGTTTTACAGAGGTGAAAGCAGAGAAATTATCAGATTTCTCACTGACAGGTGTATGAGTGTGGTTTGAACTGGCAGGTTTGATCTTTTCCTGCCGGCCGTATTGCCCGGTAACAGTACCCGTCAGACATTCTCTATCAATTTTTTTCGATATATGCCGTTCTTCATATAAAATTTTCGCCGGACCTTCAACTCAATGCTAAAATGTCGATATTGATTTTTTTCTAGATCATTACACAAGAGGTATGCAATGAAAAAATATAAAATTCTGAAAATTTTGTTCATGGGTGTATGTTCGATGTTTTTGCTGTCGGGCAGTGCCTTTTCACAGAATGATAACTGCGGAGATGCAATCCGGGCGGAGCAGCCTCTGTATGCTTCATCTCCTGACTGGGTGGCGAAACTGGGAGAAAAAAAGAAAGCCACCCAGCTTTTTGTTGTGGCAGGAGTGGGCAAAACTACCGCCTATGTTTCCATGCACGAGAAAACAGCTGACGGAAGCTGGCGGCAGATTATCAGCACCCCGGGGTATATCGGTAAGCAGGGTCTTGGTAAAACCAGAGAGGGGGATGGTAAAACTCCTGTAGGTACGTTCCGTTTCAATGCCGCCTTTGGAATTGCAGATGATCCCGGATGCAAGGCATTCACATACAAAAAGGTGGATGAGAATGACTACTGGTCCGGAGATGCACGAAAAGATCATCAGTACAATAAACTGGTGGATATCCGGAATTATCCGGATCTAAATAAAGCCGACAGTGAACATCTGATTGATTATCTGTTTCCGTATCAGTATGCGATGAATATCAGCTATAACGAGGACGGAACTCCTGGGCGCGGATCTGCGATTTTTCTGCACTGTCTGGGTGATCAGAGACCTTATACCGGCGGATGTGTTGCAATTCCACGCAATCATATGATTACAGTGCTCAGAAATGTAAAGAAGGATTGTGTTGTTGTAATCGATTCTCTCAAGAATATCAGTCCTGAAACCTTTAAAAAGTGGGGACTGTAGAATAATCAAAGGTTTGTTTGTTAACAGAACAGAAAACCTTCCAGTATCACCGGACAGATTTATTGCGATCTGTCCGGTTTGCTTCTATAAATCATTCACTTGTACGGTTATTTCTGTTTTTCATCTTCCTTGAGATCTGCATTCGGGATCAGATAGCTCACAATCATAGCCCCTGCTGAACAGGCTGCAACAGCCCAGAATGTGCTGTTCAGTCCGTATGTGTCTCCAATCCATCCCAGAACAGGAGCAGTGATCCCTCCAAAACTTACAGCAAGACCTACCGTGATCCCTGATGCAAGTCCGGTGTGATTGCACAGAAATCTCTGACCGATTGCCATCATCGGTGCTGATGTGGAATACAGGAAAAAGGCGGTAGGGATTATGAGTGCCAGATTTACATACATATTCTGTACTGAACAGAAGGCAATCAGCAGCGGTGTCATGGCGGTCAGAGCATAGGAGAACATTTTGTTCAGACCGATCCGATCAGCCATAAATCCACCGCAGAGGGTGGCGATTGCCCCCATCAATGCGATAATACTAAGTACGGTATTACCGGTTTCAACCGTCTGTCCGAGGATTTTAACCCAGTATAACGGTATGAAGGTGTTGAGAGCAAAGAACATTGTTGCTCTGAAGAAGATTGCCACGGTAAGTACTGAAAAAGCCCCCGGTCTTTCCCTGCGGCTCTGTCCGCTTTCCCTGGCCCTGGTGATTTTTCTTTTTTCCTTTCTAAGGGCATGAACAAATTTAGCGTTCATATATGCCAGAATCAGAGTAATCAGGATGGCGGGAACAATCATTATCAATGTTCCTTTAGGACCGAAAAAGGTCATGCTCAGTGTAACCAGTACCGGGCCGGTGGCAAAGCCTAGATTTCCTCCGACATAAAACAGACTCAGACCTCTTCCAAGATGACTGCCTGAAACTACCGCATGGGTTGTTTTACCTCCTGCCGGATGGAATATTGCAATACCGATCCCGTTGATCAGACAGCACAGCATCATGATTGTATGATTATCCGTAAATCCGATAAATGCGGTGCTTACTGCGGCTGATACAATTCCAAGGGTCATAAGCCACGGGCGCGGCCGGCGGTCCGACAGATAACCGGTGAGCGGCTGAACAACGGATGAAACAAGGTTCGATGCAAATACGAACCAGGCAATACTCTCAAATGTGGTAAGAATTCCGTGATAGTAGAGAAACGCCAGAATGGCGGGTAGTGCACCCTGGTTCATATCGCAGCAGGTATGGGCCGCAAGGAGAAAATACGGATCATAATTTTTGCGGTAGAAAATACTGGTGGAGGATTTCATCGAATTTCCTGTAATTTTGTGATCAATACCTACATTATAGAATCAAAAAGCTGTGCCGTGAGAATTCTGATCGTACGTTTGGTTGTAATTTAATCGATTTCTTAAAGGTTTTATATGTAGCTGGGTTATGCGTCTAGTTATGTTGGTTTGATTTATTTGTTGATAATGTGATCGCAACTATGGATAAGAGATGCAATTATAAATAATATGTATAAAATTATTGCAAAGGTGTAAATATATTGCTATTCTAAGATTGAATTAAGCTGTTAAAAGTTTGTGTGATGCAGAGAATGGAAATGAATGATCGTGAATTCGAAGAATGGGTAGAGAACGTAGCAAGAAAAAAAGCTTCAGTTCTTTCTTTATTAGATGGTTTGACTGATTACATCATGAGTGGTGCTGCTGAACAGAATGCACTGGAATACGAGGCGGCTTACACCAAACTACTAGACCAGGTTAAAGACAAATCGCATGATGAAAAAGTTGCATTTTTGTTACCTCACATTGATGAACTAAGGAAAATGGTACATGAGTTATCAGCTACTGATGATATGCGGAATTCTTTGTTATGCTGCTATGATAAAGAAGGCGATGAAGTGCTTGCAAATCTTCTTGCATATAGATATGAAAATCATATCAGCATTTTAGATGATTGTGAGCATGAAATAACAGGGAATTATATTCAAAATGTTTTTGATTCGGTAGATCAAAAATATAGTAAAGAAAGAGCTGCTGAAATTCTCAAATACGAAAGAGAACATCCAGAAGAAATGGCGAGGCGGCATAAAAATTCAATGGAGTGGCTCCAAAATATCAGTAAAAAAACAGCTAAAGACCAGCGACCAATGGAATATTGGTTGAATTACGGATTAAATTCCAATGTATTTTAAAAAACATCAATAAAAAAACATTCAGGATTAAAAAAACATGCATTGTTGTTTTTAGTAAGTCGTAAAAGGAGCGTTCTATGTTAGACGAAAATGAAAATGAGATTGATGATTTTTCAATTACTGAAGATGAAGGATTTCTTCAAGAACTCACTGAAGAAATCTGGAAAGAAGATTTTGACAAAGTTGGCTATATATACATTGCTGTAGGAGATGAACCGGAAGGTTGCACTTCTCGTGTGTACAAGGATAATCATAGAGAATTTGTAGGCTTGGATAATAATTATAAAGTAGTAGTTAAAGGTGTAGCTACTGATTTTGATTGGGAAAAGGATCTTCATGAAAGAAAATAATTCTTATGGTCGTTTGGTTATAATTGCAGGTCCTAATGGCTCAGGAAAGAGTACCCTAACAAGAAAGCTTTATGAACATCATTTATTACCTGATTTATATATAAATCCAGACGATATAGCTAAGGAAATTAATTCTTCTGATCCAGGTAGTGTTCAAATTGCTGCTGGAAGAAAGGCAGTTAAACTTAGAGAATCGTATTTAGCATCAGGTAAATCATTTGCTATGGAGACTACGTTAAGCGGAGTCTCTGAGATTTCTTTTATTAAAAAGGCTATCTTTCATGGTTACAAAGTAACCGTATATTTTATATCTGTGCGTAGCGCTACTGATAATGCTGCTAGAGTTGCAAGTAGAGTTTTAAAAGGTGGACATGATGTGCCGACTCCAGATATTATTAGGAGAAGAGAAAGATCTCTTCAAAATTTGTCTTTTTTAATTGACAATCTTCCGAGCGTTGTTGTTTTCGATAATAATCTAAAAATAAGAAATATTCTTAGAAAACAAAATAATAAAGTTATGTATCTTGCTAGAGATTTACCTGAATGGTTTACCAAGAATGTTTCTAGTGAAAAGCTTAAAAAATATCTATAGTCACCTAAGCCCTTTGAGATGTGGAGCTATCATGAATTATCGTGAATGGTTGGAAAAAGTAAAAAATGGAATGCACCCCCTAGATTTTTCGACAGAAGAAATGCTCGAATATATAAGTAGTGGCAAAGGGGATCAAAATTCCCTGGAGTATGAGACTGCATACAATAAACTGCTAAATCAGGTTAAGGATAAATCACATGATGATAAAGTTAAATTTTTACTACCTCATATAGATGAATTAAGGGATATTGTAGATATGTGGTCTACCACTAATGATATGAATCATCCTCTATGCCGTCCTAGCCGTGACGGAGATGAAGTGCTTGCTCACCTAATCGTTTATAGGTATGAAAATCATATCGGAGTGTTAGAAGACTTTGATCATGAATTTACCAAAGATTATATTGAACTTATAAATTGGGAAGTTGAAGCAAAATATGCAGACGAGGATGTAAAAGAAATTTTGAAATATGAAGAAGAACATCCGGAAGAAATGGCAAGACGACATAAAGAAAATATGGAGTTCTTTGAAAATATGGATGATACGCCACTATTGGAGAAGCATCCGATGGAATATTGGCTTAATTATGGTAAATTAAATAGGACTTCGGAATATTGGTTAAATAAAAGTAAGAAGGAAAATTGAAGAATGGATAAGTTTTATCTTTTAATGCGAATTATAATATTTGGATTTCTAAAAAAAGATTAAATTTTATACATAGATCACAAAGCATAAAACAATAGTACTATAAAGTCTTGAAAATTAAAATTATAAGACTATAATCAATTGAGAAATAAAGTAGGTGTTTCGCTACCGAAAGTGCGAATCTTACCAGTAGGTGTTTCGCTACCGAAAGTGCGAATCTTACCAGTAGGTGTTTCGCTACCGAAAGTGCGAGTCTTAAATTAGGTGATTCGCTACCGATAAGTGCGAATGATATGTTTAGGTGATTCGCTACCGGTAAGTGCGAATGATATGTTTAGGTGATTCGCTACCGATAAGTGCGAATGATAAAGTTAGGGAAAGAGTAGATGAATATCTGCTCTTTTCTGCTTTTAGGGATATATTATTTTATCTGGTAAACAAATTGAAAATTATATCTTTTAATCTAGATAAACTGTTTTCGTTCGTCTATAACTATATATCTAGACTATTCCTTATGATGTTTATGTAAGCAGATTTGAAAAAATAGTAAATGGATATTTTCCTAAATATTAGGAAATAAAACCTTGTAACGCATAACAAATTCGTAGTCGTGGGGTCAATGAACATGACTGAGCAAATTGAATATATTAAATTCGATCGATATTTTATGAATCATGTAAGTTGTTGCTGTGATAGGTATCAAAAAGAAGATATATATCAGATTGATGCTTTGAAAGATGATTTTCAGAAAGTTTTGGATGTTGTAAAACCAATCAAGACAGAAAGGGCCTGTACTGATGCTGAAAAGGAAAAATACCACCTTTCATACCATAAAGACATTCAAAATGCCCTTGAATATGAGCAATGCTATACTTTACTTTTAGATCTTGTCAGTGACTATACTACCTATGATAAAGTTGATTTTCTGTATCCCTATGTTCCATATCTCAGAGGAATACTTAACATTGCCTCTGCTGTAGATGATAACTGGATATTCAGTAGGTATTGCCATAATCAGATTATTGCTTATCTTTTAGTGTATAGATATGAAAATAAAATTTCCATATTAGAAGATTTACATATGGAATTAAGTCGTAAAAATGTAGACTTGTTTTGGGTTGATCTGAGTCAGAAATTATCAGATCAAAGATTTCAAAAAATACTTGAATTGCAACGGAATCACCCAGAAGAATATAGGAAGAAGAAGGATGAAAAAAAGAAATTCTTTCTTCAAAATATGGACTATATAAGAAAATTAGCTGAAATGAGAGGCATTAGCATTAAAAGACGGGATGAATAATGAAAAATGTGTCTTTTATAATTCTTGAAAAGTAGCAACATCAGCTTTCATAAGTTGAATTTGATCAAATATTCGCGTTTTTGCTATATAGTATGTTTTTTATACTATACTTCCGATAATACACATACTGTTAAATGGAAAACCCACTACTCCGTGGTGAATACGACATTTAAAAAAAAGAATTTTTCTAAACATTTTGTATGTTACTCCCCTTTGTTCTTAACATCAAGGTTTTTAGCTGCTTTTTTTCGTAATATTTTTTTGAGTTTATTTTTCTCTACTATATCACTAAGTTTTTTGTGGTAGATATAGGAAACCTTAGCTAGTGATTCCAGCTTTGCCTCTACGTCCTCTTCTGTATTTTCTGGTCTGACTATATCTCCTTTACCTGCCATGAAAGCAAGCAGAGCCCAGTCTGAATAACTAATACCTGTGCGTTTCCATCGCTGAAGGGTAACTGATGAAATTCCTAGTTGCCTGCTGATGGTATCTACAGTCTTTCCGCATAGCTTAATCATTTCTGCAATTTCTTCTTCTGTAGGTTGTACCCATTTATCGTAAGAAGTCAGAGTTTCTTTTCTTATCATACATAGTCCTTGGTTGGTGAATATTTGAGCAATTTTCGTTGACGAAATTATTTTTTAAGATGAAAAATCACGTCACGTAATACTAGAATAAGTTAAATTTACATTGTTTGCAAGTGGTAATTTGTTAAACAATAAAA
>JAEEGI010011227.1_pt1 | contig 19357 bp, 16 predicted proteins | sample 8958751 | NCBI WGS metagenome assembly JAEEGI01 (sample SAMN16246545, study PRJNA631951) | gut metagenome | biome: gut microbiome; feature: rumen; material: KS-attached | host: Bos | place: Iran: Karaj | collected 2018-10 | reverse complement strand
TACGGCCATTCGTCTTATTTCGGCGCTGCTTTTGTTCTGGTGCACCTAAAAACGAAGCAAATGTATGCTTTTCCTGGTTCAGGTCTGGTTTACAAAAAACAGCTTTAAAAGAAACCGATAGATCATTCTGACTAATTATCTGCAAAGAAGTCTGATCTTGAAGAATATATGAAGGGTCAATAGAATCACCCTCCAACTGATAAAGCCTCCCCTTATACTCACAATAATAGGAATTAACAACAAAGTCAACCAAATCACTGGAAAAATACTTTCTCAGATACTTTTTCAGTCCTGCAATCGTACGTATGGAGCCTCGATTCACTTCAAAAAAACGACATGTTAAGAGGCCGTCATCAGTTTCAACACTACGGATAATGCTGTCAGAATTCTTGCAGCGAGGCATAGAGTTATCTAAAAACGCATTTGCGACAGTTTGCGCTTTATGAAGTTTTTTCAATAAAAAAGACTCAGTGAGTGCTGTTGAAGCAGTAATACAGCTGAATTTTCCAAAAACATTACCGTCAGATGTTTTAGTGAAAGTGCGGATTTTATAATAATAAATATGATTCGATTTCAGCCCGCTGTCGAAAAAAAAGGATGCGCCTCGAACAGAAACCAGCTTTTGAAAGCTACCGCGTTTTCCGGTTTCACTTCGATAGATCTGTACGCCGTCTATGTCAGCAAGCGGAATCCACTGAAGCAAGATTTTTGTTCTTTTTCCACGGTTTGAAGCAGAAACAGACAAAGTGTTATCGACGGATATAGCAGCAGTTTCCGCATTGGAAAATGGAAAGATACAACAAACCAATACAATCGCAAACAGCAAAGATAAAATTCTTTGTTTCATAACGTCCTCCAGAAAAATATTGATTTTATTATAATCATTTTAGGATAAAATGCAAGAAGCGATTTTAACTATGATACTTTTTTCGAACAAAGAATTTGAAAAAAAGCAGCAAAACACTTGACAACTAGATACTGTTTCGCTATAATATTCAAAGTCACAAACACGTTTGCGGGTGTAGTTCAATGGCAGAACCCCAGCCTTCCAAGCTGGTCGTGTGGGTTCGATTCCCATCACCCGCTCCAAACACAGCATGCGGTTTTAGCTCAGCTGGATAGAGCAACTGCCTTCTAAGCAGTAGGCCGGGGGTTCGAGTCCCTCAAACCGCGCCAAATATATGGTGGGTATAGCTCAGTTGGTTAGAGCGCCAGGTTGTGGCCCTGGAGGCCATCGGTTCGAATCCGATTATCCACCCCATTTCTTTTTTTATGGACAAAATACAGGGGTGTAGCCAAGGGGTAAGGCATCGCACTTTGACTGCGACATTCGTAGGTTCAAATCCTGCCATCCCTGCCAAGAAAGAAACCTGATTTGGTAATCAAATCAGGTTTCTTTCCGTTATATTCGCCTTCGGCGAATTATATTGCTGCGCAGTGCCGCTTACGCGGAACGTGATGCGCCGCGTGACCCTTGCATCGTCCGGACAATTCACGAAGACGCCTTCAGAAAAAAGCGCTTTTGTCAAACGGCAAAAGCGCTTTTTCAATTCTGTTCAGCGTGGACGGCAATCTTGCGTTTCAGCCCTGCGGATCCTCCGGCACGGGCAGCGGCGACGGGTTTTCATGGATCATAATGTGCTTGATCTCGGGGTAGTTCTCCTCCACCGTGTCATGCACAAGATCGGCAATCCGGTGTGCGTCAAACAGGCTCTGCTGCCCGTCGACGGAGATTTCGACGTCCAGATAGATTTTGTCGCCGAACTTTCGGGACTGCAGCTTGTCAACGTCCTCCACGCCGGGCACGGAGCGGATGAAGTCGGTCATGGCGCTGTCCCACGCCTCCCCGCAGGAGGTGTCGATCATCTTGTTGACCGCGTCGCGCAGAATGTCGAAGCCGACCTTGAGAATCAGCAGCGAAATGATCACGCAGGCAACCGCGTCCATAACGGGAAAGCCCTTCTTTGCAAACGCGATGCCGACAAGGGAGCCGACCGACGAGAGCGCGTCGGAGCGGTGGTGCCAAGCGTCCGCCATGAAGGCGGAGGAACCGATCTTTCTGGCGTAGTGTCTGGTGTACCAGAACATCGCTTCCTTGACGACGATGGATACGGCGGCGGCCAGCAGGGCGATCAGGCCCGGCGTTTCAAGCTGATCATAATTGCCGGCCAGAATGGTCTTGACGCCGGTCAGGCCGACGCCGACCCCGGTGCCGCAAAGGATGAGCCCGAGGATCATCGAGGCGAGACACTCAAAGCGGTCGTGGCCGTAGGGGTGCTCGGAATCGGGCGCTTTTTTGGAAACGCGCACGCCGATATAGGCCACTAACGTGGCGAACACGTCGGAAAGCGAATGCACGGCGTCAGACACCATCGCTTCCGATTTGCCCGCGATACCGGCGTAAAGCTTAAAGAGAACGAGAACGATATTGCCGAGGATTCCGACAGCGGTAACCCGGCGCACGGTTTTCTTTTCATCCATATGCTGCACCTTAAAGCTTATAGATTTTGCACGGGAACAGAAAAACACCTTCTGCAGAACATCCTATGCTGTCCCACAGAAAGTGTTTTCACAATCTGTTGTTACACGTCGGTAACCCGGCTACGCAGATTCCGAAGGGAACTGTCGCCTGATCAGATGATTTTTGGGGTTAAAGATACTTCAGTTCGATTTTGCCGTCTTCCACAACGACCGAAACGGCGGTGACGTTCTCGTCCGCGTGGTCAATGATGATCGACGCGACGCCGTCTTCGATCTCCTTGCGGATCAGATTGCGCAGATCTCTGGCGCCGCGGGAGCCGCCCTCGGCTTTCTCGGCCAGCAGACGCGGCACGTCGTCGGTCCAGGTCAGACGCAGCGGCTTTTCTTCGAGCGACTGCTGCAGCTCGGTGAGCAGCAGCACGGCAATCTTTTCGTAATCCTCTTTGGTCAGCGCGTTGAACACGGCGACCTCGTCCACGCGGCCGATGAATTCGGGGCGCAGAAAATCGGAGAGCGCTTTCATAATGCGGTCCTTCGTCGCCTCACCCTGCTGCTTGCCGAAGCCGAGCGCGCCGGCCTTCTGATCGCTGCCCGCGTTGGACGTCATGACGATCACGGTGTTTTCAAAATTGACCGTTCTCCCCTGCGCGTCCGTAATGCGGCCTTCGTCGAGAATCTGCAAAAGGATATTCATTACGTCGGGGTGCGCCTTTTCGATCTCGTCAAAGAGGATCACGGAATAGGGCTTGCGGCGCACCTTTTCGGTCAGCTGGCCGGCCTCGTCATAGCCGACGTAGCCCGGCGGCGAACCGATGATGCGCGACACGCTGTGCTTTTCCATGAATTCCGACATGTCAAGGCGGATCAGCGTTTCGGGCGTGTTGAACAGCTCGTTGGCAATCTGCTTGACCAGCTCCGTCTTGCCGACGCCCGTGGGGCCGACGAAGATAAACGACGCGGGTCTGCGGCGCGGGCTGATCTGCACGCGGCTGCGGCGGATGGCCGCGGCAATGGCGTGAACCGCTTCGTCCTGACCGATGATCTTGCTCTTGAGGTGTTCCTCCAGATGCGCAAGACGGCGCAGATCGCTTTCTATCACCTTGCTGGCGGGGATGCCGGTCCACAGCTCGATCACCTTGGCGATGTCCGCTTCGGTCACGGCGTTGTCGGCCGCCAGCGGCTGCAGCGCTTCGGCTGCGTTTTCCAGCTTGACCAGCTCCGATTTGATATTGGCAATCGCTTCGTAATCGACGTTTTCGGGCGCGGACGAAAGGGCCTCCTCGGTTTCCTTGAGCGCTTCCTGTTCGCGCAGATTGATCTCAAGGTCGCTGATTGCCTTGTTGCGCAGATTGGCGCAGGTGCAGGCTTCGTCCAGCAGGTCGATGGCCTTGTCCGGCAGAAAACGGTCGGTGATATAGCGCTCCGAGAGCACCACGGCGCGCCTCACCAGCGCGTCGGAAATGCGCACGCGGTGATAGGTCTCGTAATACGTCTTGATGCCCAGCAGAATCTGCACGGCGTCGTCGATCGAAGGCTCCTCCACCTTCACGGGCTGGAACCGGCGTTCCAGCGCCGCGTCCTTTTCAATGTTCTTGCGGTACTCGGTGAACGTGGTGGCGCCGATGACCTGAATTTCGCCGCGGGAGAGCGCAGGCTTCAGAATGTTGGCGGCGTTCATGGAGCCTTCCGCGTCGCCGGTGCCCACAAGGTTGTGCACCTCGTCGATGAACAGAATGATGTTGCCGTTGTCCTTGACCTCGTCGATCAGGTTCTTGATGCGGCTTTCAAACTGGCCGCGGAACTGCGTTCCGGCAACAAGGGCCGTCAGGTCGAGCAGATGGATCTCCTTGTCCGCCAGCTTTGCGGGCACGTCGCCGCGGGCGATGCGCTGGGCGATGCCCTCCGCAATGGCGGTCTTGCCGACGCCGGGCTCGCCGATCAGGCAGGGGTTGTTCTTGCTGCGGCGGCAAAGGATCTGCACCGTGCGCGCAATTTCCTTGTCGCGGCCGATGATGCTGTCGAGCTTGCCCTCCCGGGCGCGCTGTGTCAGATCGGTGCAGTAAAGGGTCAGGAACTTGCGCTTCTTCTGCTCCCTGCGCTTTTCGCGCAGGGACTGGCGCGGCGGCTGCGCCGTGCTTTTCGGCGGCTGCGCCGGATTGGCGGCGCCTTCGTTCTTTGCGGGCAGATTCTGGATCGCGTTCTGCAGATCGCCGAACAGACCCTGCAAAAACGGCACGGTGGGAGATCCGCCGGCTTCAAAGCCGCCGTCCTCGTCCGAGTCCGGGAACATCTGCGAAAACTGTTCCGAGATGGAATCCACGTCCTCTTCCGTGATGCCCATGGAATCCATCATCTGCTTGATCGGGCCGATGTTCATTTCCATGGCGCAGTGCAGGCAAAGGCCCTCGGGCACCGTTTTGCCGTCTACGATTTTTGAAATAAAGATGACAGCGGGACGCTTGTGACATCTGCTGCATAATACCTGTTTCATGCGTTACTCCTGAAAGCGCGCACCGGAACGAAACCGCCGGGCGCGCAAAATGATTGAACTGTTATTCCGTTTCCGTCTGCGCTTCGGCCTTCTTCGCCTTCTTTTCGGCAAAGTATGCGCCGACCTGCTGCTTGATGCCGGGCACATAAGACGCGAAAGCAACCAGACACATAATGGCGGCAATGACAACCAGAATACCGGTGAGCACCTCCGGCATGGTCCAGAGGTTTTGCAGCGCGCCGACCTCGGGGCCGAAGGCGATGATCAGCGTCATCACGGTGTAGAACACAACGGTCGCCACCTTGCCCGGCATTTCAGCCGCGCCGGGACGCAGGTTGCAGATCAGCATGGCGAGGCCGCCGAGCACCATGAAGCCCTCTTTGGCAAGGAAGACGATGAACACCCAGCCGAAAGCGTTGATGACCGGGCTTTGCGCCTGATGAAACTTGATGAGCAGGATAATGGCCACCGTGATCTGCGTCAGCTTGTCTGCCACGGGGTCGAGAATCTTGCCCAGGGCGCTGACCTGGTTGAAGCGGCGGGCAATCTTGCCGTCGAACAGGTCGGTCAGGCCGGAGATCACGAGAATCAGCACGGCGGGGATCATCTGCCCCTTGAGATAGAGCATGGCGAACACCGGGATCAGCGCAATGCGGATCACCGAGAGCAAATTGGGAATCGTCAGACAACCCTTGAACAAATCCTTCATTTGAATAACCTCCTTAATGCGCGGTCACATAACCGCTGATCGAATCCATAAATCCGCTGACCCAACGCTCAACATAGGAACGGCGGACGATTTCAATAAATTTGTCGTTTGCCGAAACGCCGGCAATGAGACCGACGGCAAGCGCAAGCAGGAACACGAGCACCGCGCCGCGCAGCAGACCGAGCACCACGCCGAGCCCGGTGTTGATCTGCTTGATGGCAGGCACTTCCTTGATGACGCGGTTCAGCAGGCGGAACACAAGCTTGAGCACAACGGAAAGCACGATTGCAATCAGCACAAACAGCGCCGTGCGGACGACCGCCGTTGCAACCGGATCCACCGCGGCGCGCATCAGGCGGTCAACGGCGTGCTTGCCGGTCAGGTCGAGCGATTCCACCTTCTGCAGCAGCGACTCTTTGGAGACGCCGAGCAGCTGCATCAGGCCGGAAAGAGAAGCGGGAATCGACTTGAGCGCCGCGGCGATCTGCGCGCCGAGGTCCGCATCCGCCGCGGAGCCGAAGCCCTGCGCGATCCTTGCGCGCAGCGGCGGCTGCACCAGCGCCTGATAGACGGCGGGGGCGAACTGGGCGGAAAACAGCTTCGCGCCGATCACGGAAAGCACGTACGCCGCCAGATCGAGCAGCGTTGCGAAAAAGCCTTTTTTGGCCGCAAGCACAACGGACAGAACCAGCACTGCGGCAAAGCATAAGTCGAGAAGATAGGACATGATTGCCTCCGGTTGCATTTAGCGTACGCGAAGTAGTTTAAATCACCTTAAAAGATTCCGCGCAGGCCGAAATTGCCGATAGTATAGCATATCTTTTTGAAAAAGTCAATTTTTGAACAGATAACCCAGAGAATAATGATAGACGTGTCCGTTCAGCACGTCAAGGCCGAGCTCAACGCCGGGAATCTGCGTCACAACGCTGCCCTTGCCGGAGGGGCCGACCGTGAGCACCGCTTTTTCCGTGAGCAGATAGGACCGCTTGCCGACGCAGCGCACGCCGATCACGCGGGCGTCCGTCTGAAACGTATAGCTCACCTTGTTGCTGCCGGTCAGCAGCCGCACCTCATAGGCGTCGAACGAGCCGAACTTCGGCGTCACGACCGCGGTGTATTCCCCGTCGCTGTCGATGGCAAGCGGGGCTTCCGGATATTCAAACACGTGCGGCGTCGGCTTGCTCTTTTTCGTGTCGATCACAACGCGGCGGTCCGCGCAGACAACGGCGATTTTGCTGCCGGACACAAAGCAGCAGTCGATGGCCGCGGCGCCCTTCAGGCTGTATTCCCACTGGGTCTGGTCGGAATAGGTATCGAGCAGATAGAGCCTTGTAAGGATCTCGCCGTTTTTGGCGTTCAGCGCGGCGCAAAGGATATCGCGGCGGTTTTCGGCCAGCGACACCGCAACGATGTGATCCTTGGCGCAGGTCCAGCGGAACAGCATCTTGCCGTCTTTGTCATAATAAGTCAGAAGGCTGGCGCTCTCCTTGCCCTTGGTTGCCAGCAAAAAGCTGCCGTCGGCGGCGATATCGGCGGTCAGTATCTGCGCCTGGTCTTCGCTCGTCCCCTCCAGCACGATCTTCGCATTGCAGAAAACGAGGTACTTGCCGGTCAGACGGTCGAACACAAGGCCGTATTTGCCGCAGGAAACGATGACGGGTTCCACGTAGCCGATGACCTTCAGCATCTGGCAGGCGCCGCTCGGCGTGACCAGCGACAGCGTTTCGTCGGTCAGCACGTAGATGTTCGCGCCAACCGCGGCAATCGAGCGGATCGCGTTGCTGGAAAAGGAAACGGGAAAGCCCTTGGCCTTTGCGCGGACCGGGGCGCTCGCGTTGTTTTCCGCCTGCACCTGCGGCGTTTCCTCCACCGACTGCACAGGCTCCACCGCGGGCGGCTGCGCCTGTTCGTCGCGCTGGCGCACCAGCAGGAACACGCCGCCGACAAGCAGCGCCGTGACCAGCACGATAACGCCCGCCGCAATCAGGCTGCGCAGATTGCGCCGGCGCTGCGTCTGTTTGGCGGCGGATGGATAGACCGGCGGGGCGGCGTTGTCTGCCGCCGCTTCACCTGCCGGCTCCGGGTCGGAACGGTCGCGGAAGATGCCGGCGTTTTCCAGCTCGAGCTCGTCGGCAAAGACCGAAAAGCCCCGGCTGGCCTGCGGCGCTTCCTCTTCGGGCGCTTTGGCGTCCGCCTGCTCCGGCAGCACGTTGTTTTCATCCTTCGGATCCATCTGACAAGCTCCCTTCATCATAAAATACACGGTTCAGATACAGGCCCTCCGCGGGTGCCGTAACGCCGGCGCGGGTGCGGTCCGCGGAACGCAGGATCGACGGAATCGAACCGGGCGGCAGCTTTCCGCGCTGCAGGTCGAGCAGCGTGCCGACCATGATGCGGACCATATGATACAAAAAGCCGTTGCCGCAAACGGTGAACGTCACGAGCTCCCCGGTTCGCACCACGCTGCAGCGTTCGATCGTGCGCACGGAGGTTTTGGTGGAGGCCCCGCTGGCGCAGAAGGCGGAAAAGTCGTGCGTGCCGACAAAGTCCTGCGCCTGTTCGTTCAGAAAGGCGACGTCCAGCGGGAACGGATGGAACAGGGCGCGCTGCAGCAAAAACGGGTTGCGCGTCCTGCCGTTCCAGATGCAGTAGGCGTATTCCTTGGCGCGGCAATCATAGCGCGCATGGAAGGATTCCGGCGCCTGTGCGCAGGAAAGCACGGAAATCTGCGGCGGCAGCACGGCGTTGAGGCCCTGCAGCAGCTTGTCGCAGTCGCGGTCGGACTGCGTCTTGAAATTGCAGCAGAACTCGTTGGCGTGCACGCCGGCGTCGGTGCGGCTGCACCCGTAGACCGTACAGGCTTCGCCCAGCAGACGGCTGAGCGCTTTTTTGAGCTGCGCCTCCACGGTGTCGCCGTTCGGCTGCTGCTGAAAGCCGTGGAAGGCGGCGCCGTCAAATTGAAGAAAAAGTTTTATATTTCTCATATCATTGCCTGAAAGAATCGGTTCAGTACGATCACGCCCGCAAGAGACAGCAGAAACACGCCGAGCGCGGCGAAATCAACGGCGGACAGTTTCATCTGTTTCATCCGCGTTCTCCCCTCGCCGCCGTGGTAGCAGCGGCAGGTCATGGCGAACGAGAGCTCATAGGCCCGCCGGAACGCGGAAACGAACAGCGGAATCAGAACTGGAATCATGGCCTTGACGCGCTCGAGAAAGCGGCCGCTTTCAAAATCGGCGCCGCGCGCCTTCTGCGCGTTGGTGATACGCTCGATCTCTTCGATCAGCGTGGGAATGAACCGCAGCGCAAGCGTCATCATCATCGCGAGTGTGTGCACGGAGATGTGCAGCACGTTCAGCGGAGAGAGCAGCCGTTCAATGGCGTCGGTCAGCTGCGTGGGCACCGTCGTATAGGTCAGAAGCGAGCTGACCATAATCAGGCAGATGATGCGCACGGCCATGAAGAACGCCGTGGAAAGGCCGCCCGTCGTGACGGAGATCTTCCAGAACGAAAGCAGCTCCGTCCCCTTTTTCACGTAGAAGATATTGAGCGCCGCCGTAATCAGGATGATCGGGATGATCGGCTTGAGGCTCTTGAAGAACATGCGGAACGGCACCCGGGAAACCAGAATGGAGACCGCGGTCAGCACGAACATGACGGCCAGCGAAAAGAAGTTTTTGCAAAGGAAGATGATGACGATGAACAGCACGGTGAGAATCAGCTTCATCCGCGCGTCCATGCGGTGCACGACCGACTGCGCCTTGTAGTACTGGCCGATGGTGATGTCACTGAGCATGGCGCGATCCCCCTTTCAGACGGGGCCGCAGCGCGTCGTACGCCTGCTGCACCGTATAGAGATTTGCGGGGACGTCAATGCCCTTTTCGCGCAGCGACAGCATCAGCTGCGTGATCCGCGGAATGTCAAGGCCCATCTCCTGCAGCTCTTCGGCATGGGAGAACACGGCGTCCACCGTGTCGAAGAACGCCACGTGCGCCCGATTCATCACCAGAATGCGGTCGGCAATGGCGGCGACGTCTTCCATGCTGTGCGACACCAGAAGCACCGTACAGCCCGTTTTTGCGCGATAGGAGGCGATCATCTGCAGCACGGTGGCGCGCCCCTTCGGGTCCAGCCCGGCGCAGGGCTCGTCAAGCACCAGCACCTGCGGCTCCATCGCCATGATGCCGGCGATGGCGACGCGGCGCTTTTCGCCGCCGGAAAGGTCGAACGGCGACTTTTCGGCATAGCTTTGCGACAGGCCGACGTAGGTCAGCGCGTCGGTCACGCGGCGGTTGACCTCCTCCTCGGAAAGGCCCATGTTTTTCGGCCCGAAGGCGATGTCTTTCGCCACGGTTTCTTCAAACAACTGGTATTCGGGGTATTGGAAACAGACGCCGACCCGGAACCGGACCGAACGGATCTTTGATTTATCTGCCCAGATATCGCTGCCGTCCAGCAGCACGCGGCCGCTCGTCCCCTTCTTGAGCGCGTTGAAATGCTCGATCAGCGTGCTCTTGCCGGAACCGGTGTGGCCGATGATGCCGACAAGCTCGCCCTGCAGGATGTCAACAGAGACGTCCTGAATCGCGGTGACCTCACTGTTGGTGCCCTTCTGGTAGATATAGGTCAGATCTTCCGTGGATAAAATGGGTGTGTTGTTCAACAAAACGTCCTCCGTACCCTTTTTCATGAAAGCAGCTCTTCCAGCTGCCGGGAGAGTTCTTCAATGGTGAGAATGCTGCCGCTGAGCGGTACGCCGTCGCGCTTCAGAAGCAAAGAAAGCTCGGTCGCCTGCGGCACCTCCAGGCCGGCGGCGCGAAGCGCGTCGTCATGCTGAAACACCTCGCGCGGCGTGCCGTCAAGCAAAATCCGCCCCTTGTCCATCACGACGACGCGGTTTGCCTTTGCGGCTTCTTCCATAAAGTGGGTGATATACAACACGGTAATGCCGAAATCGCGGTTCAGCATCTGCACCGTTTTCATCACGTCCTTGCGCCCGCGCGGGTCCAGCATGGCCGTCGGCTCGTCAAGCACGATACAGGCCGGCTGCATGGCGATAACGCCCGCAATGGCGACGCGCTGCTTCTGGCCGCCGGAAAGCTTGTGCGGCTCCGAAAAGCGCAGATCATACATACCGACGTCCCGCAGGGCCTGATCCACGCGGCGGCGGATCTCCGCCGGCTCCACGCCGAGGTTTTCCGGTCCGAAGGCAACGTCGTCCTCCACAATGGTGGCGACGATCTGGTTGTCCGGATTCTGGAACACCATGCCGACATGTCTGCGGATTTCCAGCAGGTTCTCTTCTTCTTTTGTGTTCATTCCGTTGACGGTTACGTCGCCGCTTTGCGGAATCTCAATGCCGTTGCACAGCTTTGCCACGGTTGATTTGCCGCTGCCGTTATGGCCGAGAATCGCCACAAAGTCGCCCTGCGCAATCGCAAGGTCAAAGTGCTGCAGCACCGGAACGGGCTGCGCGTCCTCCACGTCGTAGGAAAAGGACACGTCCTTGAATTCAATGAATGCGCGCATAGAAACCTCAAATGAATCTTCGTTATTTTTGCCACACGGCGCTTGCGCCGCAAGGCAGCACACGGCCGTCGCCGGCGACCGGAAGCCCGATCTCATCGCAGGAAACGGCGCCCCCGTGCTTCGGCTGCACGGTCGACTGCAGGATATACTGCATCACCGACGGCGACAGGCCGGTCGTATAGGAATTGATAAGCATCAGCTTTGCTTCGGGCGAAAGGAGCTGCTCGCAAAGCGAAACGAAGCCGTACACCTCGTCCTCCAGCTTCCAGACCTCGCCGCCGGGGCCTCTGCCGTAGGACGGCGGATCCATGATGATGACGTCATACCGGTTGCCGCGGCGGATCTCACGCTGGACGAACTTGATGCAGTCGTCCACGATCCAGCGCACCGGACGCTCCTCCACGCCGCTGGCTTTGGCGTTCTCCTTCGCCCACTGCACCATGCCCCTGGAGGCGTCGACGTGCACAACGGACGCGCCGGCCTTGAGGCAGGCAATCGTGGCGCCGCCGGTGTAGGCAAAGAGGTTGAGCACCTTCAGCGGGCGGTCGGCCTCGCGGATCAGGCGCATGACCATGTCCCAGTTGACCGCCTGCTCGGGGAACAGGCCGGTATGCTTGAAGCCCATGGTTTTGACGCGGAACGTCAGGTCGCGGTAGCGCACCTCCCAGTCGGGCGGCATGGAGGAATAGACCTCCCAGCTGCCGCCGCCCGTTTTGGAGCGGTGATAGCGCGCGTTCGCCTTCTGCCACAGCGGATGCGTTTTCGGCGTCTGCCAGATCACCTGCGGATCGGGGCGGATCAGCACGATATCGCCCCAGCGCTCCAGGCGTTCGCCTCCGCTGCAGTCCAGCAGCGCGTAGTCCTGCCAAGCTTCGCTTACTCTCATAGTTCCCTCTCAGATCAGTTTTTCACGCACAACCTGCGCAATCTCGTTTGCCAGCGTTTCGATCTGCTCTTTGTTTTCGCCCTCCAGCATCACGCGGACCAGCGGTTCCGTCCCGGAGATGCGCACCAGCACGCGCCCGCTGCCCTCAAGCTGCGTCTGCGCCTCACGGATCGCTTCCTTGATGTCGGGATCGTCGTGGAAGCGCGCCTTGCCCATCTTGGACACGCGGACGTTGATCATGGTCTGCGGATACACGGTCATGCAGGACGCAAGCGCAGACAGCGGCTTTCCGGTCTTTTTCATGACGGAAAGCACCTGCAGCGCCGTCAGCTGGCCGTCGCCCGTGGTGGCGTAATCGAGGAAAATGACGTGACCGGACTGTTCGCCGCCGATGGCGTAGTTCGATTTGAGCATCTCCTCGAGCACGTAACGGTCGCCGACCTTGGTGGCGGTATACTGAATGCCCGCTTCGTTGCAGAACTTATAGAAGCCCATGTTGGTCATCACGGTCACAACGGCCGTGTTGCCGCGCAGCCTGCCTTCGGCCTTCATCTGCCCGGCGCAGATGGCGATGATCTTGTCGCCGTCCACGATTTCGCCGTTCTCGTCCACGGCCAGCATCCGGTCGGCGTCGCCGTCAAAGGCGAAGCCCGCCTGCAGATGATGCTCTTTTACATATTGCTGCAGCTGCTCCAGATGCGTGGAGCCGCAGTTGTCATTGATGTTGAGGCCGTTCGGCTCGGCGGAAAGGATATGCACCTTCGCGCCGAGGGACGTGAACAGCTTTTCAGCGGAAACGCTGGCGCTGCCGTTGGCGCAGTCGAGCGCAATCTCCATGCCGGAAAAATCGCAGTCCACTGTGGAACGCAGGTATTCGATGTAGTCGTGCACCGTGTTTTCGCACACGCTGATTCTGCCCACACCGGCGCCGATGGGCGTCGGCGGAACGTCGACCTCGTCCAGAATGATCGCTTCGATCTTGTTTTCCACCTCGTCGGGCAGCTTATAGCCGTCGCCCTTGAAGATTTTGATGCCATTGTATTCGCAGGGGTTGTGCGACGCGGAGATCATCACCGCCGCGTCATAGCCGTAGCGGCGCACCAGATAGGCCACGGCGGGCGTCGGCACCACGCCGAGCGTCATGACGTCGGCGCCGACCGAGCAAAGGCCGCAGGCGATTGCCGCTTCCAGCATATCCTTCGACAGCCGCGTATCCATGCCGATCAGCACGCGGGGCTTGCGGTGGTCCATATCCGTCAGCACCATGGCAACGGCTTTGCCGATGTTCATGGCAAGTTCGCATGAAATGTCTGTGTTGGCGACGCCGCGTGCGCCGTCGGTTCCGAAAAGTCTGCCCATGGATAATAGCTCCTTTATTATGGGGATAGATTCTATCAATTCGGAATTCGCAATTCCGAATTAACTCAAAACAGCGTCTGCTGGTTTCCGCTCGCCTGGTTCGGCGGCGTCAGGCCGAGGTGCTCATACGCCGCGGGCGTGGCGACGCGGCCGCGCGGGGTGCGGCCCAGAAAGCCGATCTGCATCAGATAGGGCTCGTAGACGTCTTCAATCGTGATGCTCTCTTCGCCGATCGCGGCGGCAATCGTGTCGAGTCCGACCGGGCCGCCGTTATAGCTGCGGATCATCGTGGTCAGCAGCAGACGGTCGATCGCGTCCAGGCCGAGGTGGTCGATCTCCATGCGGGACAGCGCCATCTGCGCAGTCTCCTCCGTGATCACGCCGTCGCCCATGATCTCGGCAAAGTCGCGCGCGCGCTTCAGCAGCCGGTTGGCAATACGCGGCGTGCCGCGCGAGCGGGAGGCCAGCTCCAGCGCGCCGTCGGGCTCAATGCCGATGCCGAGAATGCGCGCCGAACGCGTCACGATCTGCGCCAGCTGCTCGGGCGTATAGAGCTCCAGACGCAGCACCACGCCGAAGCGGTCGCGCAAAGGCGCGGAAAGCTGACCGGCGCGGGTCGTTGCGCCCACCAGCGTGAACTTCGGCAGATCGAGGCGAATGGAGCGCGCCGAGGGGCCCTTGCCGATGATGATATCCAGCGCGTTGTCTTCCATGGCGGGATAGAGCACCTCTTCCACGCTGCGGTTGAGGCGGTGCACCTCGTCGATGAACAGCACGTCGCCCTCGCTGAGGTTGGTCAGCAGCGCGGCAAGGTCGCCCTGCTTTTCAATGGCGGGGCCGCTTGTCACACGCAGGTTGACGCCCATCTCGTTGGCGATGATGCCGGCCAGCGTAGTTTTGCCGAGGCCCGGCGGGCCGTAAAGCAGCACGTGGTCGAGGCTTTCGCCGCGGGCAAGCGCCGCCTGAATATAGATTTCAAGGTTCTCCTTGACCTTGTCCTGTCCGATGTATTCGCTCATCACGCGCGGACGCAGCGAGGTTTCGATCTCGTTGTCCATCGGCGTATAGCCGGCCGTGATATAGCGTTCCTCGTAATCGTTCGCCATGCGTTACACTCCTTTCGCAAGCAGCTTGAGCGCGCCGCGGATCAGATCCTGCACCGAAAGCGCCGGATCGAGCTTGCTGACCGCCACGCTCGCTTCGCTCTGGCTGTAGCCGAGCATGGTCAGCGCCGCAATGGCCTCGCCGGTGTTCGGCAGGTCCTGCACGGCGGCCACCGAAGCGGTGTTCACGCCGCTGTCCGCGCCGGAAAACACGGTTTTCGCCTTGTCCTTGAGCTCCAGAATCACGCGCTGGGCGATCTTCGGGCCGATGCCGGGCGCGCGGGTAATCGCCTTGACGTCGCCGGAAGAGATGCAAAGCGCGAGCTTGTCGGGCGGAAGCTGCGACAGAATTGCCAGCGCCGCCTTGGGGCCCACGCCGGTGACGCCGATCAGGTAGCGGAACCACTCCAGCTCATGCTGCGACGAAAAGCCGAACAGATCGAGCGCGTCCTCGCGGACGTTGAGGTGTGTGTAGAGGGTGATCTCCTTCCCCTGCTGCACGTCGCGCAGGGTGTTGGCCGTGGTCTGGCAAAGAAAGCCCACGCCGCCGCACGAAACGGCAACGCTGAACGGATCCTGCGCGATCACGGTCCCTGTCAAGCTGTAAAACATGGTCAGATCCCCTTTCTGATTTTGAGCTGCCGCATCCCGGGCGTACCGGCGGCCATGAGCGAGCCGCTGGCGTGGCCGTGGCAGATCGCCATCGCGAGCGCGTCGGCGGTGTCGTCGGGCTTCGGCACGGATTCGAGGTTCAAAATGCGCCTGGTCATATCCTGAATCTGCTTCTTTTCGGCGCGGCCGTAGCCGACCACGCTTTGCTTGACCTGCAGGGGCGTATATTCAAACACCGGCACGCGGCATTTCTGCGCCGCGAGCATGATGACGCCGCGCGCCTGCGAAACGTCGATGACAGTTTTGGCGTTGTTGTTATAGAACACCTTTTCCACGCTCATCGCTTCGGGTCTGTGCTTTTCGATCAGCGCGGTCAGCTCATCATAGATGATCTCGAGCCGGCGGTTGAACGGCACGCCCGCCTCGGTGGTGATGGCGCCGTAATCGACCACGGTGAAGTGGTTGTTTTTGTAATCGAGCACCCCGTAGCCGATGATGGCGTAGCCGGGGTCGATGCCCAGGATCAACATAGCTAAACTACCTCATTTTAATTATCATGTAATTATACCATAAGATAGACCAAACGGCAAGCCTTTTTGCAAAGAAAAAACGACCCTGCCGCAGAAAGCGACAGGGCCGAAAAAGGGGGAAAAGAGAGCGGAGGCTTATCTATTTAGAGAGCTCCTTGAAATGCATTTCACTGTTACATTCGTCAAGCTATCAAAAAATCTGCCGAAAGAAAGAAAAAACCACCGCCGGAGCGGTGGATGGTGTGCCGGACAGATCAGATCACGGCGTTGCTGAAGTAATCCTTCGTGACGATGCTGCGCAGCGCCTGCCGCAGCTCCAGCGTCAGCTTGCAGGAACGCAGCTGCACCAGTGCGTCACCGACGCCGACCACGAGCTTCGTGTAGTTCTCGTCACCCACGCCCCTGCCGCGGCCGTCAAGAATCGACAGCCAGGTTTCATGCACGAAATCACGGAACGGCTTTTCGCGGTACTGCGCCACCGCCGCCGGGTCGAGAAAGCGCCCGAGGCCGAGAAAGCGCATGACCTTGGCCAGCGTGCCGACATTCGCGGAGAAATAGAGCTTTGCAAACGGATGGACGACATAATAGAGGTTCCTGAGATCGCCGCCCTTGAGCCCCATGGCGGAGAGCCGGTCGGCGAATTCGTCTTTGGAAATCAGCGCGCCCTCCACCAGCCGGTCGATCAGCGCGGTGGCGTGCGCCTTCAGATACGGCTGCGCGTCGATGGTTTTGCCCTCATGGGTGAACGACTGCACGCGTTCTTCCTCAATGTGCAGGCCGTCGTCCTGCACGGTCACGTAGAAGATCGGCGCGGGGTAGCCCACGAGCGAGCCGATGTTGACCGACGTGATCGTGTTGCCTTTGGGCGACGTGAACGTGTCGATCGCCTGCATGTGGGAGTGGCCCTCGAACATATAGCGAAGGCCGGCATCCGCCAGCCGCGCGGCGACGATTTCGCGGTCCTTGACGCAGGAGCGCGCGGTCAGCATCGGATGAATGTGCGCAATCAGCAGATGGTGCTCCATGCCGACGACGATCTTGCCGTCCTCCTTCGCTTTTGCAAGCTGCGCCTCGATCCACTGAAAATGCTCTTCCGAAAAGCCTGCGCCGCCCATGCCGCTCTGGTCGTCGTTGAGCGCCAGAACGCGCACGTTTTCGCCCACGTCGACCGTGAACGAAGAGACGCCCAGATGGGTGCGGAACTCGCTGAGCGCCTGATTCGGGCCGAAATCGGCGTAAAAATCGCGCAGCTCGGTATGGTCCAGCACCGGCACGTCGGTCAGCACTGCATCGCCCACGTAGCGGCGGGGATTCTCGTCGGAGCACCAGTCGTGCGTGGCGGTGATCAGATAGACCGGCTTGCTCTTTTGCAGCACCCTGAGCTTTTCGCGGAACTCCTCGTGGCAGACGACCTCGCCGTCGTCGGAAACGTCGCCCGCAATCAGCACCGCGTCGCAGTCGCTTTTTGCCAGCATCGCAAAGGCGGCGTCAATGATGTCGCCGGTTTCCAGCAGACACTTCTGGTCTGACCCGCTGCGCAGGTGATACTGCCGCCCGTTATCGGCCAGCGTTTTTGAAAAATGGTGGGTATCGGCGATGAACGCCAGTTTGGTCTGCTTCATCTCATTCGGCCTCCGTTGCAATCTCCTGCCGCAAGGCTTCACGGCGCTGTTTGATTTCTTCCATCATCTGCCGGTGGCTTTCGCCGGTGATGTTGTAGAAGTGCATCGGGATCAGCATCAGCAGATAGCCGAGCGCCGGCACGAGGATTGTCATGAAAAACAGCGCCAGGTTGGTCGGATGATTCTGCGCCACGCTGCCCTCTTCGTGGCTGATGTAGCCCGTGAGACCCAGCACACGCAGACCGATGGACGCCGAAAACGTGTTCTCGATCTTGCCGGTGAACGACATGATGGAAAGCATCACGCCCTCCACGCGGGTGCCGGTCTTGTATTCGATGTAGTCGACAGTCTCGGCTTCCATTTCCTTCTGAATCAGGTTCTTGAATTCCAGCGGTATCGAAAGCAGACCGGTGAACAGCACGATCAAAACGCCGGTGAACAGCGACACGGAGGCGCCGTCGGGCTTGTTAAGAAGGCCGTTATAGGTAGTCAGCGCAAACAGCCCGCACAGGCCGATGGCCAGCAGACAGCAGACCTGATAGAAGCGCTTGGGGTTCGCCCTGCGGCCCAGCTTTTCCATGATTGCGGGGACGAGCACCGCAGCAATCAGGCTGCCGGGGAACTTGATAATATCGATGAACAGATTGTATTTGTCGTTCGCCATCAGGTCGTAGACGAAATAGGTTGAAACCTGCTCGGGAATCTTGCACAGCACGAAGCAGATGTTGGCGAGGAAGAGCATCAGAAGCGGCCGGTTCTGGAACAGCAGCCGGAAGCACTCGCCCACCGACGGCGCGTCCTCCTTGTGCTCGGCGCGCTCGCGCGTGTTGGCGTAGGTGATCCGTGTCAGAATCACGATGCCCGCCGCGGCAATGATCGCGCTCGTCAGATAGGACTGCGGGCGGTGATCCTTGAAATACGGCAGCAATCCCGCGCCGGCCACGAACACCATCGGGATCGCGCCGCCGACGGAACGCACGATGGACGACACGCCGAACAGCTTGGTGCGCTCAATGCCGCTGGGGGTGATGGAAAACGCCAGCGCGCCCATCGGGATATCAAACGCGGTGTAGGTGACGTCCAGCAGGACGAACAGTACCGTGGTATAGATGATGTTGAACCACGTCGGCATGTTGGACGAGCCGATGAAGAACAGCACCATGACGATGGCAACGAAGATCGGCGCCCACTTGATATAGGGCCGCATCTGGCCGTTCTTCGTGCGCGTGCGGTCCACGATGACGCCCATGACGGGGTCGTTGATTGCGTCGAAAATGCCGCAATAAAAGCGGATCCGTGAGGCGACGCTCATGGCGCTCCCCTTGCCGCGCTCCTGCTCCAGCCTGGAAAACAGAACGTTCGTCAAAAAATAGTTGACATATTTTGAGCTGGTCATGCCGGTGTTCATGCCCTGCGCGCCGCGGCCGAGCGCATAGGAGATCGTCTCCTTCCAGGTCAGAACGGTTTCTTCGCCGACGTCCTTTTTGACCAGCGGGCTTTCCAGAAAGGTTTTCAGCTTACCCATATCGTTTCCTCATTTCATGTTCAGACTAAATAAAAAAAACATCCGCTATCACAGTAACAATACTATTATAGGGATGTTTCGTTTTCTTGTCAATTCAAAAAGAATCTTTCCGTCCGTTTTGTGCAATGCGCTTAAATCCGCTTCTTCAATTTGAGCAAAACGCTCCCCAGCGCACCGCCGAGCACCGCGTTGGCCGCAGCCTCCACCAGACTGTTGACGCCCGCGAAGGCGAACGCAAAGGTCAGCAGATTCTTCGCGCCGAGCGTTTCCATGATGCCCTGCACGTAGTCCGTTTTGCCGAACAGCAGCACCACGAGGCCGACGAAGCCGACCGTGTTGATCAGCGACGCGCAGAGCGCCGTCAGCGCGCACGAAGCAGCGGCGGGCAGCTTTGTCTTCGACAACGCGCAGAACAGCAGACCCGCGCAGACGCCGAGCAGAAGCCGCGGCAAAAAGCAGGTCAGCGCCGTGAAGACCGGCGAAACGGAAAGCAGCGCCGCGCCGAACGG